>TARA_B100000686_G_scaffold354922_1_pt1 | contig 22320 bp, 21 predicted proteins | sample TARA_B100000686 | Tara Oceans TARA_B100000686 (sample SAMEA2622733) | marine metagenome | biome: marine biome (ENVO:00000447); feature: marine epipelagic mixed layer (ENVO:xxxxxxxxx); material: "saline water (ENVO:00002010), including plankton (ENVO:xxxxxxxx)" | depth 150 m | reverse complement strand
TTTTTGTTTTTATGGAGATTTCGTAAATGCGTCAATATGAAACTATGGTACTTCTGTCTCCTGAATTGGATGAGGATGCGGTAGAAAAAAAGATTCAGGGAGTTGAGAATCATTTAAAGGAAAATGATTCTGAAATTATTTCCGTGGATCGTCTCGGGAAAAAACGTTTAGCTTATCCTATTAATAAGCAAAGGCATGGCACTTATTTTGTAGTTACTTATAAGGCAGAAAAAGGGGTTATCTCCGAGATGGAACAAAGTATGAGATTAGACGAGGAAACTTTTAGGTATATGACTATTCGTATAGAAGAATCTGTCTTGAGGAAAATTAAAAAGACAGTTGATCATCAGGCGGCTCAAGAAGTTAAGGATGAAGGTTAACTTCTGCCTTTAGAGGATAGTTTTTATGGAGATTTCTTATGTCTTTAAATAGTGTTTATTTAAGAGGTAATTTAACTCGTGACCCAGAAAAGCGTTTTCTGCCATCGGGCACTGCAGTTGTAAACTTTGGTTTGGCAGTTAATAGAAGGTATAGAAGTGGAGACGAGTGGAAAGAGGAAACTTGTTTTGTGGATATTGTGGTTTTTGGCAAACAGGGAGAATGGTCTGAGGAACAGTTGGGGAAAGGAAGTCCTGTGTTAGTAGAAGGGAGACTTGCTTTTAATTCCTGGGAAACGAAAGAAGGCGAGAGAAGAAGTAAGCATGAAGTAGTTGCTTATAACGTACACTTTATTAAACCTCGTGACGCTTCTTTTGGTGGACAGACAGGTTCTCAAGCTGCTAGTTTGACTGAAGATACCTATGACAGTTCAACTATTAAAGACGATGATATCCCTTTTTAAATGTTTCTTAATTAGGAGTTTTTTATGCCGATAGTTCCTAGAGGATATTCAGATAACAGAAGGAAAAAAAGGAAGCGTTTTCAAAGACAAAAAATATGCCGTTTTACTACGGAAGGGATTTTTTATATAGATTATAAAGATGTTAAAACATTGAAGAACATGGTTAGTGAAAGAGGAAAAATTATTCCAAGAAGGGTGACAGGAACTACTGCATTTTATCAGAGACAATTAACTACAGCTGTAAAGAGAGCGCGATATATGGCCTTGATGCCATATACAATTGATCGTTCTTAAGTAAAAGGGGATAACATTTTGCGTTTGATTTTAAAAAAAGACATTGATCAATTAGGTGAAGCAGGTGATGTGGTAGACGTTTCTGACGGTTATGGAATGAATTATTTGTTGCCTAAGAATTTAGCATTGCATGCATCCACTGGGAATGTGAAAACTAGTCAGCATGAAAAACTACTTAGGGAAGCGCAAGTGCAGGCAGCCAAAAGAGACGCGGAAGATAGCGCCTCTAAGTTCAGTGATATTAAGCTTGAATTTCATCTTAAAGCTGGTCCTGATGGACGTTTGTTTGGTTCTTTGACAAATAGAATGATTGAAGAAGAGCTTTCTAAATTAGGTATTCAAATAGATAGAAAAAAAATTATATTAGAAGAACCAATTAGAAAAGTAGGTGTTTTTGAAATACCTATTCGATTGCACGAAGACGTTAGACCTATTGTAATTGTAAATGTTCTTCAGGAAGAAGTAGAGGAATTGAATGAAGTTGAAGATTCTGATCAGGAAGAACCTTCTGTTGATTCAGAAGAGACTGCGGATTCAGAAGAGGGGTCTGTAGATTCAGCAAAGGTAGATACCGAAACTGAATAATCTTTTCTGATATTTAATCTGAGAAATAAAACGGATTGATGATATAAGTATTTACTATTCTTTTTTTTGGTTTTATGAAAATGGAGGTTTTTTTTGAGAACACCTCCCAAAGAAGACAAAAAATCAAATTCTGATTACCTACCACCGCAAAATATAGAAGCTGAACAGAGTGTGCTTGGGGCTATGTTGCTTGACAATGGAATTGTTTCTTCAATTCTGGAGGTAGTTCGCCCCAATCATTTTTATAGGGTAAGTCACAGAGCTATTTTTGATGCTATTGTATCTCTTTTTGAAAAACAGGAGCCAATAGATCTAATTACTTTAGCGGATACTCTCAAGAAGAACGGAACTCTAGAAAACGCTGGTGGTTTAGAATACATATCGCGATTGTCAGATGATGTTTCTAGTCCCAGAAGAGCAGTAACCCATGCAAAACTAGTTAGAACAACTTACTTGCTTAGAAATTTAGTTACAACATCAAACGAAATTGCTGAAAGAGCTTATCTTGGTGAAGAAGACACTGATAAACTGATAGATGATGCAGAGAGAGCGATGTTGGAAGTTTCTTCTGGAAGGTTCCAAAAAAGTATCAGTTCAATGGAAGAAGTTATTAAGGTAACTTTTCCGTATCTCGAAGACCTTTACGATAAGAAAAAACATATAACTGGGATTCCTAGTGGATTTAGTGAATTTGATAGACTCACATCAGGGTTGCAACCTTCTGAACTTATTGTAATTGCGGGAAGACCCAGTATGGGGAAGACTGCTTTTGCTTTGAACTTGGCCGAACATGCAGCACTAGAAACGAAAGTGCCTACTGCTATATTTAGTTTGGAGATGAGTGCGAGGTCTTTAGCTATTAGAATGTTATGTGCTCGATCTATGGTTAATGCGAGAAGTCTGCAGAGCGGTTTTATGCCATCAAATAAGTGGCCCGTTCTTATACAGTCTGCGGGAGAATTTAAAGAGTCCCCAATTTTTATTGATGATGCAACAGATCTGTCAGTTTTCGACATAAGAGCTAAATGCAGAAGATTAAAGCATGAATCGGGCTTAGGTTTGGTGATTGTTGATTATTTGCAATTATTGACTCATAGAGGTTCTAATGTAGAAAACCGACAAAGAGAAATCAGTGAGATTTCTAGAGGACTTAAAGGATTAGCAAAAGAACTAGATGTTCCAGTAGTTGCTCTAAGTCAGCTTTCTAGAGCTGTAGAGTCAAGGGAAGGGAAGAAACCTAACCTTTCTGATTTACGTGAGTCGGGTTCTATTGAGCAAGATGCAGATGTTGTAGCTCTCTTATACCGAGAAGAATATTATGAGCCAACTCCTGAAAACAAAGGGGTTGCAACAGTTATTCTTGCAAAACAAAGAAATGGTCCTACTGGGGACTTGGAAATTAAATTCTTTGATGAGTATGCTCGTTTCTCTAACCTTGACAATTTTCATCGTCAGGATTCAACCTCTGTTGTTCGGTCAACTAGTGAAGATTTTCATTCTGATGAATTCTGATTAATTGCGGAGTTGCTTATTTGTAGTTCAGATTTTCTCTCTAATTCTATGTGTGATGAAAGAACTGTTGCATTTGTAGACTTAGATATACTTCAGAAAAATTACAATATCTTAGCCGAATCCTTTAAAGGGAAAGAAATACTTTGTGCTGTCAAAAGTGAAGCATATGGCCATGGTTCTATAGAAGCAAGTCAAGTTTTTAGAAAAGCAGGTGCTAGATGGTTTGGAGTTGCTAGTATTTCTGAGGCAGAAATGCTTAGAGATACATCTCTTAAAATTGAGGAGAAAGAAGAAAGTCCTAGAATTCTTTTGATGAGTGATGCAACAAAAGAAAATGCGCAAAAAATAGTTTCTTTAAGATTAGATCCTGTTGTCTGGACTCACCACCAGCTTTCTGCTATTTCCGATTATGCTAAATCAGAAGGTTTAAAGATCCGTGTTCATCTAAAAGTTGATACTGGTATGAATCGTTTAGGAATATACCCTCATGAAGTTCCTGATTTTCTTTCTTCTCTAAGTCAATTTGAAGGAGTTGCTGTCGATGGGATTATGACACATTTGTCTTCGGCAGAAGATCCTTTAGAAATTAACTTTACCACAGGTCAACTCTCTTCTATGGAGTCTTTAGTAGTTGAATTAAGAGAAAGAGGTTTGCTTCCTCCTTTAGTTCATTCTTTAAATACTGCAGGTGGAATTAATTTTCCAAAATCGATTGGTTCTATTGTTAGGGCGGGTATTGGATTATATGGTGGAATAGAATTTGAAGGAATTAATTTGAGTGAGTCTATTACCTGGAAGTCTAAAATAGTACAGGTTAAAAATGTAGTGTCTGGTTCGAGGGTTGGTTATGATGGTACTTATACGATGGAAAAGGATGGAAAGTTAGCAATAGTGAGTGTAGGATATGGTGATGGGTTTCCAAGACTTTTATCTAGTCGGGGGTATGTGGTTTTCAGAGGCAAAAGAGTTCCAATTGTGGGTAGGATTTCGATGGACTTAACTATTATTGATGTTTCTGAATTTCGTGATGATATAAGTTTTGGTGAAGAAGTTATTCTGCTTGGAGGAGATTCTAAAGAATTTGTTTCTGTAAAAGAATTAGCTGATAGATGCGAAACAATATCTTATGAAATCTTTTGTGGAATCAGTTATAGAGTTCCAAGAGTTTTTGTATCAGAAGAAAAAATCCAGAAAAAAAGAATTATTGGACAATATATTTAGTAAAGGAATGTCCATGGTTGATAAAATTAAAATTGAAGTCCGTGAACTCTCAAAATCTTTTTCAAATAACAAAGTTTTGCGTTCATTGAATCTTAAGATTCCTTCTGGAAAAATAACTGCAATTATAGGACGAAGTGGTGAAGGAAAAAGTGTTTTGTTTAAGCATATTATTGGCTTAATGAATCCTGATTCTGGAGATGTTTATATTGATGATCTTAAAATATCAGATTTGAACGGAAAAGATCTCAATAAAGTAAGAGCTAAATTTGGGGTTCTTTTTCAAGGTGCAGCTCTTTTTGATTCAATGACTGTCGGAGAAAATATTGCTTTCCCACTTTTAGAACATTCGGAAATGTCCTCAGATGAAATTGATCTTAAGGTTAAGGATTCTTTGAAGTTAGTTGAATTGGAAGGAATAGAGGACAGAATGCCTTCACAACTTTCAGGAGGTATGAAGAAACGTGTTGGTTTAGCAAGGGCAATTATTCGTGAGCCAGAAGTTATACTTTATGACGAGCCTACTACAGGATTAGATCCAATACTCGCAGACTCTATACATAAACTTATTATTTCTTTACAAGAGAAATTGAATATAACCAGTTTAGTTATTACTCATGATGTCGTTAATACTCTTGAGTTTGCTCATTCAATTGCTATGTTACACGGTGGCGAAATTTTAACACATTGTACCCCTGACGAAATTAAATTGGTTGAAAATCCTTTAGTTCAACAGTTTCTTGAAGGTAGTTCAACTGGACCTTTGAAAGTAGTTTGAGTAAAAGATTGCATTTTAAAATTATTTCTGATGATCCTTTATCTAAAGCTAGAGCAGGTTGTCTAGAAACCTCTTCAGGTATAGTGCCAACACCTGCTTTTATGGCTGTGGGTACGCAGGCAACGGTTAAGACCCTGGATGCAAGAGATATTAAGGAATCGGGCTGCGTTATTATTTTAGCAAATGCCTACCATCTATCTGTTCGACCAGGAGAGAAACTTATTCACGAACAAGGGGGACTCCATCAGTTTATGAAATGGGATGGTCCGATTTTAACGGATAGTGGAGGGTATCAACTATTTAGTCTTTCATCCTTAGCTAAAGTTTTTGATGATGGCATTAAATTTAGAAATCATCTTGATGGTGATGAAATTTTTTTGACTCCACAGAAGGTTATTGAAATACAGAAATTTCTTGCTCCAGATATTGCTATGGTGATAGACGAGCCATTAAGTTTTCCACATACAAGAAAGAATGCAGAGATTGCTCTTTCTAGAACATTAAGATGGGCAGAAATTTCTTTAGAAGAACATAAGAATGTCTCTCAGCAACTTCTTTTCTGTATTGTGCAAGGAGGTTCTTTCCTTGATTTGCGTTGTGAGGCTGCAGAAGAATTAGTTAAGTTATCTTTCGATGGATACGCATTAGGCGGACTAAGCCTTGGAGAACCAAAAACTAAAACTCTTGAAATAATAGACTCAGTAACAGAAATTCTTCCTAAGGACAAACCAAGATATGTAATGGGGATGGGTACTCCTGGAGATATCATTAGATGTGTTTCTCTTGGTGTCGATATGTTCGACTGTGTCATTCCTACCCGACATGCAAGAAGAGGAAATCTTTTTACATGGAAAGGGAGAATGTCCATTAAAAGATCTGAGTATATTCATGATAATCAACCTATAGATTTGGATTGTGGTTGTGAGACATGCAAACGTTCTTATAGTAGGTCTTATTTAAGACATTTATTTCAGTCGAAAGAACCTCTTGGGCAAAGATTAATGTCTATCCACAATCTCTTTTTTTATCAAGAACTTATGAAGAAAATAAGAGGAAAGATTCAAGAGGGAAATTTTCAAACATGGTTGCAAGAAAATTTAAAAGAAGAAATATTTATGATGGAGAATTAATATTTCCTATGCATAGGTTTTTAAATTTTAAACCTTCCTTTCTTACTTTACTTGACAAGCGGGAAGTGCTTTGTTACCAATCCTGATGCGCTAATTTACAGTGATATTGGAGGTTTTTATGTTGGATTTAGTACATGCTTTCTTTCTAGATAATTACGTTGTTTATGCTATGGCTCAAGGTGGTGGTGAAGGTCAAGGAAATTTTCTTTTGCAAATGGCTCCTTTTGCTGCTGTTTTTGCAATTGTTTATTTCATTATGATTCGGCCGCAACAAAAAAAACAAAAAGAACATCAGAATCTACTTTCATCAATAAAGCCAGGAGATAATATAGTTGCTAGTGGAATTTTTGGTGAAGTAATTAAAGTTAAGGATAATATTTTGACTGTTAAGGTTTCCGATGAGCCAAAAGTTAATATTCGAGTAGGTTTAAATTTTGTAAGTGAAGTTATAAGGAAAGATGGAGAATTAGAGCCTGTGAAGGAAAAGAAGTAGTTGGATTGTAATTTACTAATTAGTATTTATTGAGGATTTTAATGGGTGGCTTACGCTGGAGATTAGGAGTTATTTTGTGCGTTATACTTGGTGCAGGGTATTATATATATCCTCCTGATGAACGTATTAACTTAGGTCTTGATTTGCAAGGAGGCATTCATCTCGTTTTAGAAGTTCAGTCTGAAAAAGCAGTAGAATCTAAAGTGGAAAGATACTATAACGAGTTAAAAAGTACATTAAAAACAAAAGACATTAGAATTAGAAAGATTTCCTCTAAGGCTAGAACCCTTAGTATTCAGATTCATAGAGATAATGATAGGACTAGATTTATAGAGTTGATGAAAGAGTATCCTGATTTTATTTCAACTAAAGTATCCGGAACCCCTCCTTTATTCGTTTTTAAAATTTCTGACAAAAATGTAGAGAAAATAAAAGAGCAAGCAGTAGAACAGGCGTTAGAGACAATTAGAAATAGAATTGACCAGTTTGGTGTTAGAGAGCCTACACTTCAAAGGCAAGGAGAAAGACGAATTATAATTCAATTGCCTGGAGTGGATGACCCTGCTCGTGCTAAAGCACTGATAGGGAAGACAGCACTTTTAGAATTTAAAATGGTAGATGAAACTCAGAATGTTACTCAAGTTGTCGAATCTGGTGAAATACCAGAAGGATTTCAATTGCTCTACGATATTAGGCGAGATCGGCGTACAGGGAGAACTATGAAAGGAAGACCATATCTTGTAAGGAAAGAGTCTAGTCTTACTGGTAACAGTCTTACTGATGCAAGAGCAACAATTGGAGATAGATTTAATGAGCCTTATGTCAGCATAACTTTTGATGGTGCTGGTTCAGATGCCTTTGATCGCATAACATCAAATAATGTCGGTAGAAGACTTGCTATAGTTCTTGATGGTGTAATTCACAGCGCACCTACAATACAAGAAAGAATAAGTCAGGGACAAGCTCAGATAACAGGTTCATTTACATTAGAAGAAGCAAGCGATCTTGCTATCACACTTCGAGCTGGTGCTTTGCCTGCACCGGTAGACGTTCTGGAGGAAAGAAATGTAGGTCCCTCTCTTGGAAGTGATTCAATACGAAGTGGGATAATTAGTATTATAACAGGATTTGTCCTAGTTCTAATTTTTATGGTTATTTACTATAAACTCAGTGGAATGATTGCTGTTCTAGCCTTACTGATGAATCTAGTAATTCTTTCTGGTGCCTTGGGACTATTTGGAGCTACTTTAACCCTTCCAGGTATTGCGGGGATTGTTTTGACAGTTGGTATGGCTGTAGACGCAAATGTGCTTATTTTCGAGAGAATACGAGAAGAACTAAGACTGGGAAAAACAGTTCGCTCTGCCGTTGATTCTGGTTTTGGAAAAGCATTTTTAACTATTTTGGATGCTAATGTAACTACTTTAATTGCTGCACTTGTTCTTCTTCAATTTGGGACAGGACCTATAAAAGGTTTCGCAGTAACCTTAAGTATAGGAATTGTTGCTAGTATGTTTACTGCTATTTTCTGTACACGATTTGTTTATGATTCTATTCTTTCCTCGAAGGATATTAGGAGTTTAAGTATTTAATGGAATTAATAAGGCCGGATATTAACTTAGACTTTGTAGGGAAAAGAAAACTCTTTTTAGTTGTTTCTTTATCTTTGGTAATACTTTCTATTCTCGTCCTTTTTTCAAAAGGAATGAATTACGGTATTGATTTTACAGGGGGCACTCTTGTACAAGTGCAATTCAAAAAACAGATAAATATTTCAAAACTTAGAGCATCTTTAAAGCCCCTTCCTTTAGGAGATACTGTAATACAGAATTTTGGTTCGGAGAAAGAGTTCTTGATTAGGGTTCAAAAAAGTTCACGTTCTACAAAGGGTTTAGAAAATAATATTAAAATAGCTATTGAGGATAATTTTGGGAAAGGATCTTTTAAGGTAAGAAGAACTGAGATGGTAGGCCCAAAAGTAGGAGCAGATCTACGGAATAAGGCTTTGAGTAGTATGTTTTTTGCTCTTATCGGGATTCTCATTTATGTTAGTTTTAGATTTAGATTTCGTCAGGCGCTAGCTTCTGTAATAGCTCTTGTTCATGATGTTTTAATAACAGTAGCGGTTTTTGCTTTTTCCGGAAAGGAATTTAGCCTTCCGATTGTAGCGGCTGTTCTTACAATTATTGGTTATTCTCTTAATGATACAATTGTTGTTTTTGACAGAATTAGAGAGAATAATTTAAAGAGCAGAAGGCAGGGTTTCTTTGAAATTGTAAATATGTCAATTAATCAGACGCTTTCTAGAACTATTCTTACTTCTGGAACGACACTAGTAGCAGTTCTTGCTTTTTTGTTTCTTGGTGGTGAAATAATCTCAGATGTGGCATTTACATTGGTAGTTGGAATAATAGCAGGTACGTACTCATCTGTTTACGTTGCAAGCTCTTTCCTTCTTTTTTCTTATGGAAGTAACGAAACTAATAAAAAGAAATAAGGATTTCTAGTCAGTACTTTTATTTCTTAATTCGCTATTAGTCTTGATTCTCAGAGCATTTAAGTTAATAAATCCTTCAGCATCTTTTTGAGAATATACTGAATCTTTTTCAAAAGTAGCTAAGTCTTCTCTGTAGAGATTGTAGTCAGGTGGGGCTTTTCTGCCGACAGCCCTGCATGATCCTTTGAAAAGTTTCACTCTCGCCGTTCCGCATACAGAAAGCATTGAACTATCTATAGATGCTTGAAGAAACTCTCTTTCGGGAGAATACCAAAAACCGTTATAAACTAATTTAGAATATTCTGGCATCAATGAATTTTTTAAATGTATTACTTCTTTATCTAAAGTTAAAGATTCTACAGCTTTTCTCGCCTCATGAAGAACAGTTCCTCCAGGGGTTTCATATACCCCTCTGCTTTTCATGCCTATAAATCTATTTTCTACTATATCAACCCTTCCTATTCCATTTTCCCCAGCTAAGATGTTTAGATTTGTTATAAGATCTAATGGAGACATCCTTGTTCCGTTTAATTCAATAGGATTTCCGTCTTTATAAGTTATTTCAACATAGGTTGGAGTATCGGGAGTCTCTTCTGGAGATTTACTTAGCTTGTACATATCTTCTGGAGGCTCAGTCCAAGGGTTTTCTAATATTCCACCTTCGAAGCTAATATGGAAAAGATTCCTGTCAGTAGAGAAAGGTTTTTCATTACTTACGGGAATAGGAATATTATGTTGTCTCGCAAAATCAATTAGTTCGGTTCTACCACCAAATTCCCATTCTCTCCAAGGAGAAAGAACTTTAAGCGATGGATTAAAAGCAGCATACGTTAGTTCAAATCTGATTTGATCGTTGCCTTTGCCTGTTGCTCCGTGTGCGACCGTATCTGCTCCTGTTCTTTTTGCAATCTCAACTTGACCTTTGGCAATTATTGGTCGAGCAATGGAAGTTCCGAGAAGATAAGTGTTTTCGTAAATTGCTCCAGCTCTTAACATGGGGAAAATAAATTCCTCTGCAAATTCTTTTTGTAAATCAAGAATATGACATTCTTCAGCACCAGTTTGTAAAGCTTTTTCTTCTAGTCCTTCTAATTCTTCGTCTCCTTGTCCTACATTTGCTGCATATGCAACAACTGGACAATTATATGTTTCTTTTATCCACTTGAGCATTACGGATGTGTCAAGGCCTCCAGAATAGGCTAGAACAACTTTTTTGGGTTTAGAATTCATTTACTATTCCTAAGCAAAAATTTAAGTAGTGTCTTTTGACAATGCATTCTATTTTCTGCTTGTTTATACACAATACTTCTTTTCCCGTCCAATATGTCATCAGTAACTTCTTCTCCTCTGTGAGCAGGTAAGCAGTGCATGAAAACAGCATTCTTATCTGTAAGTTTAAATAATTTCTCGTTGACCTGGAATGGAGTGAGTAATTTAGTTCGAAAATCTTTTTCTTCTTCATCTCCCATAGAGACCCAAACATCTGTATATATTGCCATTGTTTCTGAACAGGCAGATTCAATGTCGTTTGAAATTGTAATTTCAGCGCCAGTAGATTTCGCTATTTCTTTTGCATATTTTACAATATCCTCATTAGGAAATAATTCTGTAGGGCATGCTGAATGGATATTAACCCCAAGCATAGCGCCCAGAACCAGAAGTGAATGTAAAACATTGTTTCCATCTCCTAAGTAGCTGATCTTAATATCTCTAAAATTTTTATATTTTTCTTTTAATGTCATGTAGTCAGCGAGTGCTTGGCAGGGGTGATGAAGGTCGGTCAAGCCGTTTATAATAGGAATTGTAGAATATAATCCTAATTGTTCTACCGTTTCTTGTTTGAAAGTTCTTACCACAAGTGCATCTAAATATAAACTAAGTACTCTAGCAGTATCTTCGATTGATTCTCCTCTAGATAACTGTGTCATATTTTGTGTAAGAAAAACCGTGTTTCCACCAAGCTGGTAGATTCCGCTTTCAAAAGAAACACGAGTTCTCGTAGATTGTTTCTCAAAAAGAAGTCCAATTGTTTTTTCTTGTAGGGTTTTATCAGACGCTCCCTGTTTGAAAAGTTCTTTTTCTTGAATCGAAGAATCAATTAAATCTTCCAATTCTTGAGGTTTTAATTCGTCTCCTATTAGATAATCACAATTCTTCACACTATAATTCCTTAAGACTAGATTCTAAAAATTCTAAAAAAGTATCAATCATTTCTTTTTCCACAATCAAAGGTGGTAATAGGCGTACAATATTACCAAGCGCAACGTTTAGTAGAATGCCATTTTCAATGGCTTTAATAACAATTGAACTTACATCTTGCTCTATTTCACATCCGATAATAAGCCCTTTTCCGCGGATTTCTTTAACTGCAGAGTATTTTGAAGCTATAGTTTGTAGTTTTTCTGATGCATATTTTCCCATTGCAGTAACATGATCTAGGAATCCTTCAGAAGTTATTACGTCTAATGCAGCACATCCAGCAGCAGAGGCTAGTGGATTTCCTCCAAAAGTAGATGCATGATCTCCAGGTTCAAAAGCCATAGCATGATCAGATGCAATTAAAGCTCCAATTGCTGTTCCACCTGCTAATCCTTTAGCGATACTCATAATATCTGGATGAACATCGTAGTTTTCGTAAGCCCAAAGTTTTCCAGTTCTTCCCATTCCTACCTGCACTTCATCGAAAAGAAGAAGTAATTCGTTTTCATCGCAGAGTCGCCTTAAATCTTTTAGAAAATTTTCTGGAGGGACATTGACTCCTCCTTCTCCTTGGATAGGCTCTACTAATATTGCGCATGTTTTTTTTGAAATTAACTTTTCTACTTCTGCGATATTTCCAAACTCTGCATATTTAAACCCGTCAAGAAGAGGGGAGAATCCTTTGTGATATTTATCCTGTCCTGTTGCAGCAAGAGACGCCATTGTTCGGCCATGAAAGCTCATTTTAAATGAAATAATTTCATGACGATCTCCTCCGAAATTTTTGAAAGAGAATTTTCTTGCCAATTTGATAGCTGATTCAACAGCTTCAGTTCCGCTGTTACAGAAGAAGACCTTATCTCCGAAAGAATTTTTGCAAAGTTTTTCTGCTAACTGCACTTGTGGTTCTATATGATATAAATTCGATACGTGAAGCAGCTTTTCTGCTTGATTTTGTAGTGCTTCAACTACTTTAGGATGACAATGTCCAAGATTACAGACAGCTAAGCCGGAAACAAAGTCCAAATATTTTTTCCCATCGGAATCCCATACATAGCATCCTTTGCCATTTGTTAAAGCTAACTCATATCTTCCATAAGTGGGAGCTACGTAATCTTTTGCAATAGAGATTATATTATCATTATTCATTTGTGGCCCTTTTTAATATTAGTTAATGATCTCGGTGCCTACTCCTTGATCAGTGAACACTTCTAGCAAAAGAGCATGTGGAGTTCTTCCATCGATTATATGCGTTTTTTTTACACCACCTGATAAAGCTTCAAGACATGCCCTAGTTTTTGGAATCATGCCACCAGCAATAACGTCTTCTTCCTGTAATTTTTGAACCTCTTCCTTGTTTATGGAACCTATTAAAATTCCGCTTTTATCTAATATTCCCTGAACGTCTGTAAGTAAAATAAACTTTTCAGCTTCTAAAGAACCCGCTATTGCTCCAGCGGCTTCGTCTGCATTAATATTAAAAACATTTCCATCATCATCTACACCTAAAGGCGCAATGACTGGAATATAATCTCCTTTGGTAAGATAGTGAATGATCTGAGGATTAATTTTATTAACTTTTCCTACTCTTCCTATGTCTATTTCTTCTTTTTTTCCGTCACTCTCTTTTATAAGTGTTATTTTCATAGCTTTTGTGAGTCCGGCATCTGAACCTGATAAACCAACAGCTTTTCCCCCCTGTTGATTAATAAGTCTGACTATACTTTTATTTGTTGATCCAGATAGAACCATTTCTACTATATCTAGAGTTTCCTCGTCTGTTACTCGAAGTCCCTCAATAAATTCACTTTTTTTCCCTATTTTTTTCAAAGTTTCTGCAATCTGAGGGCCTCCCCCGTGAACTATTACTACATTAATTCCAATGTATTTGAGTAATACAATATCCTCAGCAAAAAGTTTGTTTAATTCTGTATCTGTTTGTGCAGAACCTCCATATTTAATGACAATTGTTTTGCCAGAAAATTTCTTTATGTAGGGTAATGCTTCAATTAAGGTAGATGCATACTCTTTTTTTGTCATAAAAACCCCTTTAAACAAATAAAAAAGTAAAACTAAAGTTACTAAGAAAACAGAAAGTGGAATGTTTTATAGTATATATCTTGTTAAGTCAATGTTTTCAGCAATTTCGGATATAGCTTTTTCTACATAGGGTCTATCTATGGTTATAGTTTTATTTTCTAATTCAGGGGCATTAAAGGAAATATCCTCTATAAGTCTTTCCATAATTGTATGTAGCCTTCTTGCACCTATATTTTCATTTTGTTCGTTAATTTTGCAAGCAAAGTCAGCTATTCCGTCAATTGAGTCGTCTGAAAATGAAAGTGTAATTCCTTCTGTTTCTAGTAGGGCGATGTATTGTCTAATTAAGGCATTACGTGGTTCTTTAAGAATACGAATAAAATCTTCTTTCTCCAAAGAACTCAATTCTACACGAATTGGAAATCTTCCTTGAAGTTCTGGGAGAAGATCGGACGGTTTCGAAATATGAAATGCTCCAGCCGCGATGAAAAGAATGTGATCAGTTTTAACAGGTCCATATTTTGTTTGTACAGTAGAACCCTCAACTATCGGAAGTAAATCTCTTTGAACACCTTCTCTGGAAACGTCCGGGCTTTGATTGCTATTTCCGCCTGAAGCAACTTTGTCGATTTCATCTAGAAAAACAATGCCTGCTTGTTCTGTTCTATTTATCGCTTCTTGATTTACATTCTCTGGGTCTATTAATTTATCAGCTTCTTCTTGTGCTAAAATTTCAAAAGCTTCTGGAACTTTTAAACGACGCTTTTTTGGTTGAGATGGCATCAGGCCACCCATTATATCTTTAATATTCATTCCCATTTGTTCTAGATCATTTCCTGCCATAAAATGAATTTCGGGAGTTTTTTCAGAAACTTCGAACTCCACTTCTCTATCATCTAGTTTCCCATCTAAGAGAAGTTTGTGGAATTTTTCTCTTGTTCTTTTATAAGACTCTTCTCCCAATGGATCTTTAGTTTGTCCTCTTTCGTCAACATCGCCAAATCCCGAAGGTTTCGGTAGCAGGAGATCTAAAAGTCTCTCTTCAGCTTTTTGCTGTGCGTTTGTCTTATTAAGTTCTCTTTGTTCTTCTAATACTATATTTCTCGATAATTCTGTGAGATCCCTTATTAAGCTTTCAACGTCTCTTCCAACGTACCCAACCTCGGTAAATTTACTGGCTTCTATTTTAATAAACGGACTTTTAGTTAATCGTGCAAGTCTTCTAGCGATCTCAGTTTTCCCGACACCTGTGGGACCGATCATGATAATATTTTTTGGGGCAACATCATCTCGTATGTCGGAGGAAAGTTGTTGCCTTCTCCAACGATTTCTTAGGGCTATGGAAACAGCTCTTTTAGCTTCACTTTGGCCGATAACGTATTTATCTAATTCTTTCACTATTTGTGATGGTGTTAAGTTTTCCATTAAAGAGTTTCCACTGAAATGTTATTATTCGTATAAATGCAAATCTCAGAAGTAATTTGCAGAGAACGTTTTACTATTTCTTCTGCAGAAACTTCAGGTTTTAAACTCATTATACCTCTTGCTGCCGACATTGCGATTGTTCCTCCACTTCCTATGCCAATAATACCGTCATCGGGTTCAATAATGTCTCCGTTACCCGATAAGATTAGACTCTTTTCATTGTCGATAACAGCCAAAAGTGCTTCTAATCTCCTTAAAATTCTATCTGTTCTCCAGTCTTTTCCTAATTCCACTGCCGCACGTGATAATTGACCATCGTATTCCTCTAATTTCGCTTCAAATTTCTCAAAAAGTGTTATAGCATCAGAAGCAGAACCTGCAAAACCTGCGAGTATTTTACCTGTAGAAAGTCTTCTTATTTTTTTTGCTGAATGTTTAACTACAGAGTCTCCCATAGTTACTTGTCCATCTCCGCCAATTACAGTTTGTCCATTATACCTTAGTGCTAAGATGGTAGTGGAACGTATGAATTTTCTTTTGTTTTCCATTTAAATTCCTTTTGATAAGTTTCTGTTTTTTCTTGTTTTTGCCCTTGGGTGGGAACGGTCATATACTTTTTGTAATTGTTGAAAATTAACTTGTGTATAAGTTTGTGTAGTTGAAAGACTTGAATGACCTAAAAGTTTTTGTATAGCTCTTAAGTCAGTATTATTTTCCATCAAGTGTGTAGCAGCGCTATGTCGAAGGGAATGTGGAGTAAATGTATATCCAAAATTACCTTTAATTCTATATTTTTTTAAGATTTGTCTAACACTTGCAGGGGATAATCTATTCCCTCTAGTATTAAGTAATAAAGGAGATTTTGATGCGCTATGTTTTGCTTTATTCTTATGTTCTAAGTATTTAATTATAGATTCCTTAGCTCTCCGAGTTATTGGTACTATCCTTTCTTTTTTTCCTTTTCCTTTCACATGAATCATTCTACTTTCTATGTCTATATCATCTGAGTTTAATTGTGTTAATTCACTTACCCTCAAACCCGTTCCATATAGTATTTCGAGAATTATACTATCTCTTAGGCCAATTTCGGAAGTCGTATCTACCATATCCATGAGTTGAACAGCATCGTCAACTGGAAGAAAAGATGGTAATTTTTTCTTTTTTTTAGGAAGTTCAATATGTTCTGCAGGATTTGATTTAATTAGTCCTTCCTTTTGTAAGTATTTGTAGAAACTTCTTAGACTGGAAATGTGGCGATTAGAAGTTGTAGTGCTTATTTTACGTTTATGTAATTGTATCAAATAATTTCTTATGGCTAACTTATCGGCTAACAGAAAATCGGGTTTTTCTTTGTTTGTGTATTTCGACAGAAAGTTTGAAAAACTGTTGAGATCATTTGAATAAGCTCTAATGGTATGGGAGGAATATCCCATTTCCTTAGATAATTTTTTTCTAAACTCTTGAAAGTGTTTATCTATATCTTGCACAGTGATATTTCCTCTCTCCATTTTTCAAGATCATTATTTGCCCTAGTAATCATAGCATTTCTTCGGTCTTCTTTTTTTCTTATATGACTTTCTAATGATGGGAAAATACCAAAGTTGACATTCATAGGCTGAAAATCTTCGCTTTGAGATTCAGCGACATATCGGTTTAGTGCACCTATCGCAGTTGTTGGCGGTGGAATTAATGGGTCTTCGTTTTTCAAATTCGATGCTGCATATAAACCAGCTAATAGACCAATAGCACAAGATTCAATATAACCTTCTACACCAGTTAATTGACCTGCAAAGAATAGGTTGCTTTTTTTCTTCAGTTGTAAGCTCAGATTTAATAATCTAGGCGAGTGAATGTAAGTATTTCGATGAAGACTTCCAAATCTTAAGAATTTGACTTTTGACAACGCTGGAAGCATAGAGAAAATTCGTTTTTGCTCTGGATACCTTAATCTAGTTTGAAATCCGACAAGAGAATAGAATTCTCCAGTTAAGTTTTCTTTTCTTAGCTGGATCACTGCATAGAATCTTTCTTTTGTTTTAGGATTTTCAATTCCAATAGGTTTCATGGCTCCATATGCAAGAGTGTCCACACCTCTAGATGCCATTACTTCGATAGGAAGACAACCTTCAAAAAATATTGCTTTTTCGAAATCCCTAAGTGGAATCTTTTCTCCTTTAGTTAATTCTTCAATAAAGTTAGTATACTCGACTTTGCTTAATCCTATATTTATATAATCTCCTTCCTCATTAGAAGAATTTTTTCCGTACCTTGAACCAAAAAAAGCCGTAGACATATCTATACTGTCTCCGTGAACGATCGGTGAGATTGCATCGTAAAAGTAAAGATATTTTTCGTTTGTTAATTTCTTAATTTCTTCAGAAAGAGAGTCGCTAGTTAAAGGACCAGTGGCAATAATTGTGATTTTATCCTTAAAGGGTTCTAGACTTTTTATCTCTTCCCTTATCAGGTTTATCTTAGGGTTATTTTCTATTTCCTTGGTAACTTTTTTGCTGAATTTTTCTCTATCTACTGCAAGTGCAGTTCCAGCAGGGATTTTAGACTCTTCAGCGCAATTGATAATTAAAGAGTCGAGTTTTCTCATTTCTTCTTTTAACAATCCTACTGCATTTTTAATTGAGTTTGAACGAAATGAATTAGAACAAACCAACTCCGCAAGATTAGAGGTTTGATGTGCTGCAGTTGATTTTTTTGGTCTCATTTCATAAAGATTGACTTCTATGCCAAGATTAGATGCTTGCCAGGCAGCTTCAGTTCCAGCCAAACCAGCACCTATAACATTTAGAACTTTTGAAGTATGAAAAGTTTGAGGGATTTTAGACACCTCAATTTTTAGCAGTTTGGGCAGTATCTAAAAGTGTATCCTCTATCTCGGTAGACGAGTAATCACATTCTTGCGATGGGCAACTAAGGATTTCCTTTTCGTCTTTATCTTTTATCTTCGTTAAATGTGGGAAATCACATTTAGGGCAAGAAAGTTTGACGGGTGGTGTTGGTAAAATATATCGGCATTTTGGGAATTTAGAGCATCCGTAAAAAAGGTTTCCTCGTCTATTGTTTTTTCTCTCAACTAGTTCTCCATCACAACCTTTAATCCCACAGGAAATTCCTAAAGTAACAGGCGGTGTAGAAATATCGCCATTTTCTTTGACACTCAATTTTGGATGTTCTTTAGGATTATCGGAACAAGAAAGATAAAATCCAAATCTGCCTTTGTTGCACTTCATCGGCGAACCGCAGATCGAACAAGGAGGTGCCTTTTCTTCTAATTCTGCAATGAATTGTTTCGTTTCTTCAGAATCTTCAGTTACATTTAAGTCTTCGCTATGTTTACATTTAGGGTAAGAAGAACAAGCAATAAACCAACCATTTCTACCAAATTTTTCAACAAGTTCATTTTCGTTACACTCTGGACATGTTCTTCCTGTGGATTTAGATATTTTTTTAAGATTAGGAAGATTTGTTTTTGCTTCCTGAACATCGTTATCAAAATCTTTGTAAAAGTTTTGTAGAATTGAAAGCCAGTCTTGAGTTCCAGTTTCAATATTATCTAAATCTGTTTCAAGTTTGCCGGTGAATTTGACATCTATCAGTTTTGGAAATCCTTCAAGAAGTAATTTGTTTACTTCCATACCTAAAACTGTTGGTTCAAACTGACGTTTTCCTTTTGGAACAGATACGTATTTTCTAGATTCCAATTTGTCAAAAAAAGATGCGTATGTGCTGGGTCTTCCAATACCTTCATCTTCAAGTTTTTTAACTAAAGAAGCGTCAGAATATCTAGCAGGAGGTTGAGTGAAGTGTTGTTTTTGTTCTATAGGTTCTGAATTTTCTTCAGTATCTAAAAGCGATATTATTTCCCCCTCTGAGAGTTCTGGAAGTAAGCGATCTTTTTCGTCTTTTGAATTTTCTTCTTGGTCACGTTTTTCATTTTCATATAATTTCATGAACCCTGCAAATTTCATAACTGAACCACTTGCTCTAAGAGTTAAATCGTCAGCTGTTATATCTACAACTGTTTGATCGTAGATGGCTTTTGTCATCTGCGAAGCAAGAAAACGTTTCCAAATAAGTTCATAAACTGCGAATTCATCTTTCTTCATGAGAGTCTCTAGTTTTAAAGGTGTTAAATCGATATTTGTAGGTCTTATCGATTCGTGAGCATCTTGTGCTGATTGTTTTGTCTTGTAGACATTAGGATTTTCAGGCAAAAATTCACTGCCAAACTCATTTTGAATAAAAGATCTTGCGGAAGTTATTGCTTCAGGTGCAATTCTTACTGAGTCTGTTCTCATGTAAGTAATTAAACCCACAGTTCCAAATTCTTTTCCAAGATTTATTCCTTCGTATAGTTTTTGTGCGACAGACATAGTACGTTTTGCAGAAAATCTAAGTTTTGTAGAGATTTCTCTTTGCAAGGTACTTGTGATGAATGGAGGGGAGGGTTGTGATCTCCTCTCTTTTTTTTCTACTTTTTCTATTTTCAAATCGGCATTTTCTATTATTTCTTTCAATTTATTAGATTCTTCTTTGCTGGTTATCAAGAATTTATTTTTTTTCTTTTGTTCTACTAATTCTCCTGAAATTTTATGCAGTTTCGCTTTGAATGGGATTGATTGGTCTAATTTTTCTAAGAGTGTAATTATTTCCCAATATTCTAAAGATTGGAATTCGTTCCGTTCTTTCTCACGTTCACAAATGAGTTTTAAAGCAACCGATTGAACTCTTCCAGCACTTAGACCAAAAGCAACTAATGACCAGAGTATTTCACCTGACAATTTAAATCCGACTATTCTATCAAGCTTTCTTCTTGTTTCTTGTGCGTCCACTTTTTTCTTGTCAATTTCTCCTGGCGTAGATAATGAATTGAGAACGGCGTTTTTTGTTATTTCATTAAAAGAGATTCTGTAAATAGGTCTTTGTTCTTTTTTCTTTTCTATTAATTGACTGATATGCCAAGCTATTGCTTCTCCTTCACGATCAGGATCAGTCGCCAGAAAAATTTCATCGGCTGTTGCGGCAGCTTTTTTTAGTTCTGATATGGTCTTTTTCTTGGAATCTATTGGTCCGTAATGCGCTTTAAATCCGTTTTTAATGTCGATACCCATATTTCTCTCGCCTGTTTTTAGAAGGTCTCTTAGGTGACCTCTAGAGGCAAGAACTTTGTATTCTTTTGACAAGAACTTTTCGAGCGTCCTCACTTTTGTGGGAGATTCGACAATAAGAAGTTTCGTCTTTTCTTTTTTAATTTCAGTCATATGTTCTTTGTATTTTTATCAATATTCTCAGTTTGATTTTGAAAAATTATAAAGCTTCAATTTCATAAGCCTCCAAATGTAACTCATCGTCAGTCTTAATTACAAGTTCTAATTGAAGTTTGTTCTCTATGTCATCTAAGTGTTCTTTGTCTTCTTCTAACAATCGACCAGCTACATCTGGATGTGTCGTCAATTTTACAGTCTTAATATTTGTATTCCCATAATTGATTCTTTTTATATCTCTTAAAATTTCGTAACAAATAGTGGTTGTGGATTTTACATGACCTCTGCCTTCACAATAAGGACACCCCTCACAAAGAGTCTTTTGTATGTTGTCTCGCACTCTTTTTCTAGTCATCTCAACTAGCCCAATATCGCTTATTTTTAAGATGCTTGTTCTAGAACGATCTTTTTTTAGTTCTTCATTGAAGGCATTGAATACTTTGTTTTTGTTTTTCTCTTTTTCCATGTCTATAAAGTCAACAATGATGATGCCGCCTATATTCCTAAGGCGGAGTTGAGCGACAACTTCATGGACTGCTTCTAAATTAGTTTGTATAATAGTTTCTTCTGGGTTTCGTTTCCCTACAAATCTGCCTGTATTGACATCAATAGTTGTTAAGGCTTCAGTTTGATCTATTACCAGAAATCCTCCACTTTTTAACCAAACTCTTTGGTCCAACATTCTGTCAATTTGATGTTCTATGCCGTAAAAATCAAAGATTGGTTTTCCGTCTTGATATTTTATTAATTTAGACGATAAATGTTCGTAATATTTAGCAAGAAACCCTTTACATGATTCATAGCCCGAATCACTATCTATAATCATACTGTCTATTTGAGAATTGAAAAAATCTCTAATTGTGCGTTGAAGAATAGAAAGATTTTCGTGGACTACTCCTGGTGCTGAAACTTTTTTGCTTTCTGATAAAACATTGTCCCATAAAGTATTTAGAAATTGTATATTAGCTTTCAAGTCTTCTTCTAAAACATTTTCACTCGCAGTTCGTAAGATATACCCAGAACCTTTTTTCTTATTTTCTTTTATCAGTTTTCTTAGCCTTTGACGTTCTGGCATATTTTCTATTCTTCTGCTTATTCCAACTTGATTAACTGTAGGCATGAAAACAAGATAGTAGCCTGGAAGGGATATATAGTTGGTCAGTCTTGGTCCTTTTGTTCCAAAAGGTTCTCTGCTTACTTGAACTAGAATCTCCTGTCCTTCTTTAATGAGATGTTCAATTTTAGAATTTTGTTTTTTTCTTTTTTTCCTGAACTTTGGGTCTGTTTTCTTTCCAGTATAACTATCAAACTCATCTTCATTGCCATAGAGATCTAATAAATCATTTTCATCTAAATTTTCTGATTCTTCTCTATTGTCATCTTCAAACTCATTAATAGGGCAGATGTCATTGACGTGCAGAAAACCAGCTTTATTTATTCCAATATCTACGAATGCAGCCTGCATTCCGGGCAACACCTTTTTGATGACACCTTTGTAAATGTTCCCGACGATACTTTTTTCAGTTTTTCTTTCGATAAAAAATTCGGCTAGAACACCATTTTCCATAATGGCTACTCTTGTTTCAAATTTTTCTGCATTAACTATAATTTTTGATTCCATAAAAAATTTTCCAATTCTCTTTTTCTTTTAAAAGTTTCTTCTTCTTAAATCTACATTCATAACCAAACCTATTGCTATAATTGAAGTTATCAAGGAACTACCCCCATAACTAATTAATGGAAGAGTTATTCCAACTATTGGGAAGATGCCAATAGTCATTCCTATATTAAATACTATTTGCAGTGAAAATAAAATTGCAATACCTAGAGCAAGGATTTTTCCGTGTTCATCCGATGCTTTTCTAGATATGATAAAACATCTTTGTACCAAAATTGAGAGTAGTAATAGAACGATAATTGCACCTACAAATCCATGTTCTTCACATATTACGGAAAAAATGAAATCTGAATGTTTTTCAGGAAGGAATTGCAGACTACTTTGTGTGCCCTCAAGAGTTCCTTTTCCCCA
>TARA_B100000686_G_scaffold327034_1_pt1 | contig 22340 bp, 21 predicted proteins | sample TARA_B100000686 | Tara Oceans TARA_B100000686 (sample SAMEA2622733) | marine metagenome | biome: marine biome (ENVO:00000447); feature: marine epipelagic mixed layer (ENVO:xxxxxxxxx); material: "saline water (ENVO:00002010), including plankton (ENVO:xxxxxxxx)" | depth 150 m | reverse complement strand
ATAAGTTTAAGAAATAGAGTAAGATTAGCTAGAAAATTTTCAGGAGACTTATTTATATCTTTACATGCTGATTCTACTAAGAACAGAAAGACCAAGGGCACAAGTATTTATTCTTTATCGGAAAAAGCATCTGATAGATTAGCAAAAGAATTAGCTGATAGAGAAAATAAATCTGATTTAATTGGAGGCATTAACTTAGAGGAAGTAGAGAAAGATGTATCAGATATACTTATAGATTTAAGCAGGAGGGAAACTAAAAATAGTTCTATAGAATTTGCAGAATTATTTGTATTAATTTTTGAAAAAAATGATATTAAATTACTTAGACGTCCACATAGACAGGCCGGGTTTGCCGTTCTGAAAGCTCCTGATATTCCTTCAGTTTTAATAGAAATGGGTTTTATGTCAAATAATTCTGATCTTGAAAAGTTATCTAATAAAAAATATTTAGAAAAATTAATGAGGCAGATTGGTTTAGTAATAGAGAAGTATTTTTTAGATAATCCTAAATAAAAAATTTAAAATAAGAAATTAAATTAAAAAGCATTATCAATTTTATTACTAATTAATTTTATTAATTTTTCTGTATCGCTAATTCTGGCTCCCATAGTTAAGAAACCATGTATTTGTCCTTTGAATTCCTTTATTTCAACATTATTTCCAGCTCTTTTTAATTTTTTTCCATATTCTATTCCTTCATCTTTAAGCGGATCACATCCAGCTACTACTATCAAAGATGGAGGAAGATTTTTAAGATTTTTAGAAAGCATAGGTGCAGCTCTCCAATCGGTTAAATTCGCTTTGTTTATATATTTTTCTTCGAACCAATTCATTAAAAGTTTAGATAAAATAAAACCATCATATTTTTCTTTTGAAGGATAATTGAATCCCAAATGAGTAGATGGGTATATTAATGCTTGAAAGGATATATTAGGACCAGTATTTAGTTTTGAATTTATGCAACATACTGCTGCAATATTACCTCCTGCACTATCTCCGCAGACAGCTACTTTATTAACATCTATAGGTAAGTTTAAGGAATTATTTTTAATCCAATTAATAGAATCTATTGAATCATTTATAGCAGTAGGAAATTTATATTCAGGACCCATACGATAATCTATAGAAATAATATCAAAATTTCCTTCATTAGCTAGTTGTCTACAAACTACATCATGAGTATCCAAATCCCCTATGACCCACCCACCTCCATGAAAAAATATTGTTACGGGAAGTAATTTTTTATTATTTTTATTGATTCCTCTATAATACCGAGCATTTATTTTTTGATCATTAACAGGTATTTTAATATTTAAGATTTTATATACGTCTGGTGTAGGAGGCGATAAGGAATTTCTCATTGCTAGATAGGCATTTCTGGCTTCAATATGATTCATTTTATACATAGGAATCTTTTCACCAGTTTTTTCTGCTTCTCTTATATCATTAATAATGGACAGAGCTTCAGGATGTAGTTCTTTATCAGTCATTAGATATCCTTTAAATCAAAAATTATTTAAGTTGAATCTATATTTATTTTTTTAAAATTATAAGACTTTTCTTTATTTTTTATAGGAAAATATGCAGATATTTCTATGGCATTTGCGTTTATACCTATTATTATCCAACATAGATTAGTATCAAAAATAGATTTTACATCTCTTTTAGATGGAAGTGATTTTAATGCACTATTAGGATGACTATGATAATGTCCGATGATGGTTAAATCATTTTTTCTATATTTTTTTTGTGTATTAATTATTTCTTGATTGTCTATTTCAAAAAATTGATATGGATTAGCTGCAATATTTTTTGTATTTACAGATTCTTTACAGATTAATATGTTATTAATTTTTTTTCCTATTAATAAGCCGCAGCATTCTTTAGGGTATTCTTTTTTTACATACTCATAAATATTATTTCTTACTATATTTGGTATTACTATGTTCAAAATATGTTCCTATTTATTGATATTTATTTTTTTAAGTAATTCACCTGTTTTGAGGTTTATTATTTGAATAGTGTATTTTTTATCATTTTCAAACTTTAATATTATATTTTGGTCGTTTGATGTAACGTTTTTTAATTTCATATTTTTTGGAGAGTTTATTTCTAAAGAATGGTTATTTGAAATATAATTTTGGGAGGTTAACATCTTGTTTCCTCGTTTAATTATAGTATATACTAAGAATGATGTTCCTAGTATTATTAGTATACCCATAAATATTACTAAAAATTTTAGACCTCTCATCGTTTATCACCTAATATATTAATTATTTATATATAATTAAGCTTTTTTAATGGATAATTCTAGTAAAGTAATTGAATTTTTATATACAGACCTAAATAAAAGGTTTCGTGTTGATAGTTATGTTTCTAGTTATAACAAACAATATAGTCGTTCTTATATTAAAAAATTAATATTAGAGGGGTCTCTTTTTATAAATTCTTTATCTATAACAGATCCTTCATACAAATTAATAAATGGAGATAAGGTAAAAATTGTTTTTCCAGAAATTAAATCTGATATACCAGAACCTCAAAATATTCCCTTAGATATTGTTTTTGAAGATGAGAACTTGTTAGTGATTAATAAATTTTCCGGAATGGTTGTACATCCTGCACCTGGTAACAGTAAAAATACATTAGTAAATGCATTATTATATCATTGTAATGGTTCTTTATCAGGAATAGGAGGGGTAATGAGGCCTGGAATAGTGCATAGACTTGATAAAGATACTTCTGGCCTAATGATAGTCGCAAAGGATGATTATAGTCATAGATTTTTGTCAAAAGCTATTTCTTTAAAAAAAGTAGATAGGTTATATTCTGCTTTAGTTTGGGGAAAACCTAATAATAAATTAGGTTCAATAAATTTAAATATAGGAAGACATCCAAAAAATAGAAAAAAAATGGCAGTTGTGAGAAATAATGGTAGGTCTGCTATAACTGATTATAAGTTAATTGAAAGTTATAATATTGCTTCATTATTAGAATGCTCTCTTAGAACTGGAAGAACTCATCAAATTAGAGTGCATTTATCTTTTAAAGGTTTTCCTATTATTGGGGATCAACTTTATTCAAAAAGGATTGCTGTATCTAATGATTTTCCTGATGTAATTAAAAATTTTAACAGACAGGCTCTTCATTCAAGGAGCATAAGGTTTCAACATCCTATTAATAAAAAAATTTTAGCATTTGAAGCAAAGCTACCTAAAGATATTATGGTATTGAAAAAAGAACTAGAAAAATATATATAATACTTGATAAAACATGATTTTCACCCCATTTTTAAATTATGAAATAATATTATAAGGATGATATATGTCAAAAGTAACATTACCTTCTCTTTCAGCAGATGGTAGTTTAAAGAGATATTTAGCCGAAATATCTCAATTTCCAATTTTAAGAAAAGAAGAAGAATATACTTTAGCTAAAAATTGGATAGAACATGAGGATATTGATGCTGCTCATACTTTGGTAACTAGTCACTTACGTTTAGTAGCTAAAATAGCTATGGGTTATAGAGGATACGGATTACCTATTTCAGATTTAATTAGTGAAGGAAATATAGGTTTGATGAAGGCGGTAAAAAAATTTGATCCAGACAAAGGTTTTAGATTAGCTACATATGCTATTTTATGGATCAAATCTTCTATTCAAGAATATATATTACATTCATGGTCATTAGTAAAAATAGGAACTACAGCAGCACAAAAAAAATTATTTTTTAATTTAAGAAAAATTAAGAACGATTTAAAAGTATTTGAGGATAAGCAGCTGTCTCCAGAAAATATTAAAAAGATATCAGAAACTTTAGTTGTAGATGAGGATGAGGTTGTATCTATGAATGAAAGAATTGGAGGAGATCTTTCTCTAAATACCCCTAGAATTAATAATGAAGATTCAGGAGAATGGCAGGATACCATAGAAGATAAAAATATTGTAGATCAGGAGAGTTTGTTTTCTGAAAAAGAAGAATTAGCTAAAAGAAGGTCTATGCTTGGTGTTGCTTTGTCACAATTATCAGAAAGAGAAAGAAAAATATTTACATATAGAAGGCTAATGGAAAAACCTTTAACTCTCGAAAATTTGAGCAAAGAGTTTAAAATAAGTAGGGAAAGGGTAAGACAATTGGAGGTTAAAGCTTTTGAAAAAGTTCAATTGTTAATAAAAGAACTTGCATCAACAGATAATAAATTAGCTATTGAAAATTATAATAAATAATTCCTTATTTAAAAGGATCTTTTATAAGAATAGTATCTTTTCTTTCAGGAGAAGTAGATATTAAAGTTACAGGGCAGTTAATTAATTTTTCAATAGTTTTTATATATATTTTAGCATTATAGGGAAGGTCTTTAAAATTTTTACAATTTTGAGTAGATGTATTCCATCCGTTTAGTGTTTTATATATGGGTTTCACATTTTCTAATTTAGGAAAAGTTTCAGGGACATATTTTATATTTTTTCCATTTAATCTATACCCTATACATATTTTTATTTTTTTAAAGTTGTCTAATACATCAAGTTTTGTCAATGCTATGCCATTTATACTTGATAATTTTACTGCATACTTAACCATAATTGAGTCAAACCAACCACATCTTCTTTTTCTTCCAGTGACTACTCCAAATTCATTACCTATTTTTCCTAATAGTTCTCCTGTCTTATTATTTTGTTCAGTAGGAAAAGGTCCATTTCCTACTCTGGTAGTATACGCTTTAGTTATGCCAAGTACAAAGTTTGCTAACGATAAACCTGAACCAGAACCGTTGGCTGATTGTGATGCAATAGTATTGGAAGAAGTAACATAAGGATAAGTTCCATGATCTATGTCTAGCATTGTTCCTTGTGCACCCTCAAACAGTATATTTTTATTTTTATTATTTGATTCAATAATTAGATCCATAGTATTTGTTACAAAAGGTTTTAAAATTTTTGCAATCTCATCTAACATTTTATCAATTTTAGGAATACTAATTAATTTTTCTCCTATACCTTTTAAAATATAGTTATGATGTGTAACGGCTGCCTTTAATTGGATCTTTCTACTTTCTTTATCAAATAAATCACATATTCTAATTGATCTTCTTCCTACTTTGTCCTCATATGCAGGACCAATTCCTCTTCCAGTGGTGCCTATTTTACTATTTTTTTTGTTATTTTCTCTAATGATATCTAGTTTTTGATGATATGGTAGGATTAGACTAGCTTTATTAGAAATTTTAAGTAATTTTGGTGTAATTTTTAATCCTTGTTTTTCAATATTTTCTATTTCTTTAATAAGAGCCCAAGGATCTATAACTACTCCATTACTTATTATTGATGTTTTATTTCTTATTATTCCTGAAGGTAAGAGACTAAGTTTATAAATTTTTTTATTTAATACTATTGTATGTCCAGCGTTGTGTCCTCCTTGAAAGCGAACAACAATATTAGCTCTTAATGATAACCAATCTACAATTTTTCCTTTACCTTCATCTCCCCATTGGCAACCTATTACTGTAACGTTAGACATAAAAACCTCTTTTTAAAATTATATTTTTTTTATTTTTTTTCCTTCTAAAATATATGTACAATTAGCTTTCATTGCATTTTTTAACTCAGATTTAGACTTTTTGTAACCTAGTACAGTAATCCAACCTTTTTTCCTAAGAATTGGAGGAATGTTTTTGTCATGGTTTAAAGGAATAAAAATTACTTTATTATTTGTTGAAATTTTTGTAGATTTTAAAAGTCCATCGAAAAGTATAGATAGCCCCATTCCATAAATATTTTTATTATTTGCGTTTATTGTATATTGTCCTCCAAAACATAGTTCTCTTTTAATATTCTCTGAAAATATTGCAAAACCAATTCCTGAGTAGTAATTAAATCCCCTATTTTCTAAAGGATCAATAGTAATATTAATATCGTTATGAAGCTTTTTAATTCCTTTACAAATAGCTTTTACATCTTTAATAAATTTTTTAGCATTTAATGGTAAATTTATTTTTTGTAATTTTTTGATAGCCCTTTCATATTCACCAGCAGAATCTGCTATTTCTGAAAGAATTTTTCCACATTTAGGAATAGTTTTAATTTTGGTTATGTTTTTCATTTTTAAATATGAATTAGTTTTATCAATATCTCCTTTATTTAGTTTAAAATGTTTTAATATAATGTTTGCTAAATTAGGAATAGTAATATCAATTATGAGATTAGAAATTTTTACTTTTTTAAGAGATTCTAAGCCTACTGATATAACTTCTATTGCGGCCTGATTACTAGGATTATTAAATAATTCAATTCCTGCTTGTCTAATTTGTCTTTCGGGATGAAGTTGATTCCCTTTTGGTCTTAAAACGTAGCCAGTATAGGAGAGTCTTAATGGTAAGTATTGATCTATTTTTTTATTTGAAGCTATTCTTGCAATTTGTGGCGTAATATCATTTCTAATAAACATAGGTTTGTTAGAAATAGGGTCAATAATTCTAAAAATATTTTCATCTTTTGTAGTATCTAAGTATAATTTGAAATTTTTTTCATATTCAATAAGTGGAGGATTTACTCTCTTATATCCATTAAGTTTAAAATTTTTCATTAGGCTTTCAACTAATGATGATTCTTGAAGGGCTTTGTTTTCTAATAAATCAGTTATTCCCTCAGGAAGTATTGGTGGATAATTTAAAATTTTTTTCATATTTTTATTTCTATTTTACTTACAGATTAATACTAAATTATATTTTTTCCAAAAGTAAGAGCTTTAACGCTTTTTACTTGTTTAATACTTTTAATTCTTTTTGAAATTGCTTCATTTACTGGTTCATCAATTTCAATTAAAGCTAGTGCATCTCCTCCGGATTTTTGTCTACCTAAATGAAAAGTGGCAATATTTATATTATTTTTTCCTAGTACAGATCCTAAAGAACCAATAAATCCTGGCTTATCTTCATTTGTAATAAATAGCATATTTTTTCCTAATTCTGCTTCAATTCTTGTTTTCATCACTCCAACAATTCTAGGTTTGTTTCCATATAACGTTCCTATTACTTCTCTTGTTCTTCGTTCTGTTTCTACGATTAATTTTATTTCTGTAATATAATCACCAATTTTTTCTCTTTTAGAAGTAGTTATGTGCATATTTCTATTTTTGGCAATTAATGTTGCATTAACTATATTTATCGCTTCCATACTAGGAGATAATAGCCCAGAGACTAATACACTAGTTAAGGGGTTTATATTTAAGGATGCAACTTGTCCTATATATTCAATTCTAATATTTTTAATACTAGTATCAGCAATTTGACCTGCAAGCCTTCCAATCTGCTCAGCTAATTTCATATATGGTTTGAGTTTTGGTGCGTCTTCAGCAGATACAGCAGGTAAATTAAGGGCATTTGTTACTGCACCATTAATTAAATAATTAGACATTTGTTCAGCAATTTGAATAGCAACATTTTCTTGAGCTTCTTCTGTGGAAGCACCTAAATGTGGGGTAGCCACTACTTGCGGTAATCCAAATAAAATATTCGTATTTGCAGGTTCTTTACTAAATACATCAAATGCTGCTCCAGATACATGCCCTTTTTTTATAGAATAAGCTAAATCTTTTTCATTTACTAAGCCACCACGAGCGCAATTAATAATTTTTACACCTTTTTTCATTTTTTTTATAGTATTTTTATTTATTATTTCTTTTGTAGAGTTAGTTAAAGGAACATGAAGTGAAATAAAGTCTGAAATTTTAAATAATTCATTAATTTTTATTTTTTCTACTCCAATTTCAGAAGCTTTTTCATCAGTAAGAAATGGATCATATACTTTAACGTGCATTTTCAAGCCTAGAGCTCTGTTAGCCACAATTGAACCTATATTTCCGCAACCTATAAGCCCTAATGTTTTAGAATATAACTCGGTTCCAGTAAATTTTGACTTTTCCCAGTTTCCTTTATGAGTAGATTTATTGGCTTCAGGAATATTTCTAGCTAATGACATTAATAAGGCTATTGTATGTTCTGCTGTAGTTATAGAATTTCCAAATGGTGTATTCATAATTACAATTCCATTTTTTGTTGCAGACTCAATATCTATATTATCTACCCCAATTCCTGCTCTTCCTATAATTTTTAAATTTTTAGCTCTAGAAATTATTTCTTTAGTAACTTTAGTATTTGATCTGATGGCTAAACCGTCATATTTATTAATAATTTTTAGTAATTCTTTATGAGATAGCCCTATATTAGTGGTAACATCTATTTTATACTTTTTAAATATTTTTTTAGCTTGAATACTTAATTTATCTGAAATTAATACTTTAGGCATTATTTTCTCCATAATCACTTAATTATAGTTAGTTATTTTTTTTTATTTCTTCCCAGGTCCAATCAATCCAAGGAAGAAGTAATTCTATGTCTTTTTTTTCAATGGTTCCTCCTCCCCATATTCTTATACCTAGAGGAGCACTTCCATAGGAATTAATATCATAAGCTATTTTTTTTGATTCTAAAATCTTATGAAATGATTTTAAAATTGATTTTTTATCTTCATCATTTTTATTTAAAAACCATTTATCTTGAATTTTTAAACATATAGAAGTAGATGATCTCGTAGATGGGTCTGAAGCTAGAAACTCAATCCAATTTTTTTTCTTTACCCAGTTTTCAATTACTTTTAAATTGTTTTTACTTCTTTTTATCATGGACCTTAAGCCACCTATTTCTTTTACCCACGTTAAGGAGTCTAATACATCTTCTATACACAACATAGAAGGAGTATTAATTGTACTACCATTAAATATTTGACTTTTTACTTTTCCTTTTTCAGCCAACCTAAAAAGTTTTGGTATAGGCCACTTAGGTATATGTGTTTCTAATCTTTTTAATGCATTATTTGATAAAACTAACATTCCATGTTGAGCTTCGCTTCCAAGAACTTTTTGCCATGAAAAACTAGTAACATCTAATTTTTTCCACGGTATATCCATAGCGAATACCGCTGAGGTTGCATCACAAAATGTCAATCCTGATCTATTAGTATTAATCCAATTTCCATCAGGGACTTTAACTCCCGAAGTAGTACCATTCCATGTAAAGATTACATCATTATTAAAATTTACTGATGAAAGATCAGGTATTTTTCCATAGTCTGCATCTATTACTCTGCTATTCTTTATTTGTAGTTGATCTATTACATCTTTGACCCAATCTCTTCCAAAAGATTCCCAAGCTAAAATATCTATAGGTTTTGCTCCTAATAAAGACCACATAGCCATTTCAAATGCTCCTGTATCAGATCCTCCTACTATTGCTAATAAGTAGTTATTAGGGATTCTTAAAATGTTTTTAGTTTCCTTTATTACTTTCTGAATTTTTTTAAGACTGTCAGAAGATCTATGTGACCGGCCTAAAAGTGCATGATCTAAAACATTATTTGTCCAGCCTGGTCTTTTGGCACAAGGTCCAGATGAAAAATTTGGATTATTTGGTATAGATAAAGAAGACATTTTTATTTCCATTTAAGTAAATAACATAGATTAATTGCAATGTATTATTGTATGGGTACATGTCAATAATATATTTTTTTTTTTATATTTTTATTAAATGATTTAACGGTCCATTTCCTTTTCCAATTTGAGGAGCGTTTTTGATGGCTTTATTAACATATTTGTGTGCTCTCAATACTGATTTAGTTAAAGTCATTTTTTGTCCTAAGCCGCATGCTATAGCACTTGATAATGTGCAACCAGTTCCGTGAGTGTTTTTAGTATTTATTTTTTGAGAATCAATATGCATTATATTATTTTTAGTTAATAATATGTCTATGAGTTTATTAGTTTTAAGATGTCCTCCTTTCATTAATACGTTTTTTATGCCCATTTTTAATATTTTTTTTCCAGCTATTTCCATATCATCAATATTATTAATTTTAGTTTGAGTAATTACTTCGGCTTCAGGTATATTTGGAGTAATAATTGTACAAATAGGCATTAATTTATTTATTAAGGTTTTTTCTGCCCCTTTAACAAGTAATTTATGTCCATCTTTTGCAAACATTACGGGGTCTAAAACTATTGGGATATCTATATTTAAATTTTTTAATATATTAGAAATTTTTAGTATTATTTTTTCATTGGATAACATGCCAATTTTAATAGCATCTGTTTCAATATCATCTAATACAGCTATTAGTTGTTTTTCAATTATTCTAATAGGAATATCAATAAAGTCTTTTACGCCTATAGTATTTTGAGCAGTTATTGCAGTTATTACTGTTGAAGCATATCCACCGAGTGAAGTTATGGTTTTAATATCAGCTTGAATTCCAGCTCCACCACCTGAATCTGAACCTGCTATAGTTAAAATTTTAGATAATATTATAGGTTTATTCATTTATATATTTTGATATTTCTTTTTTAAGGTTTTTGATTACACTAATTAATAATTTTTTTTGGTTACTTTCTCCCATTATTCTTAGTTTATTTTCTGTTCCGGATTTTCTAATTAATATTCTACCATTTTTACCTAGAAGATTTTCAGCATTTTTAATTTTTTTTATAATCATATTATCATTAATTTTATTGTTAATAGTTTTATAATTGATGCTTTCAGTAAGTTGAGGAAGTAACTTAAAATTTTTAAATAAATGATAAGCTGTTAAATTTTTCTCCACCATTTCTGCCATTATTTGAAGAGATGCTACTAACCCATCTCCGGTACTTCCATGTTTTCCAATAATTATATGTCCTGATTGTTCTCCTCCCAAATTACATTTATGTTTTTTCATTTTTTCTACTACATACCTATCACCAACATTTGATCTAATTAATTTTAGCCCTATATTATTAAGAAAAATTTCTAGACCAAAGTTTGACATATGCGTGCCTATTACGGTATTACCAGTAAGTAAATTTTTACTATGGTACCTTCTAGCTATTATGCCTATTAGCTTGTCTCCATCTATGAAATTACCCTTTTCATCGCATATTATACATCTATCAGCATCTCCATCTAATGCTATACCAATATGAGCATTGTGTTTCTTCACCATGTCAGTCATTAATTTTGGATTGGTTGAGCCACATTTATAGTTAATATTTGTCCCATCAGGGCTGCATCCTATTGGAATAACATTGGCACCTAGCTCCCATAGTGCTCTAGGAGCCACTTGATAAGCTGCACCATTTGCACAATCTATAACTATTTTTAAATTTTTAAGCGATAGTTCTCTAGGAAAAGTAGATTTTACAAATTCTAAGTACCTTCCTGCCGCATCTTCAATTCTTTTTGCTCTACCAAGATTTTTTGAATCAACTAAGTTTTTTGTAAGTTTGTTATTATTATCAATGAGATTTTCAATTTCTAATTCATTTTTGTCGCTTAATTTTAACCCATTTGGGTCAAATAGTTTTATGCCATTATCTTCGTATGAATTATGTGATGCAGAAATCATTACCCCTACATCGCACCTCATAGATCTAGTTAACATTGAAATAGCTGGTGTAGGCATTGGTCCTACTAAAAAAACATTCATCCCCATAGATATAAATCCAGCTGTAAGTGAAGGTTCTATAAGATATCCTGATAATCTTGTATCTTTTCCTATTACTACGTTATGTTTATGTTTCCCTCTAGTAAAATATTCTCCAGCTGCCATTCCCACTTTAAGGGCTGTTTCCCCTGTCATAGGGTGGGTATTTGCTCTGCCCCTTATGCCATCTGTTCCAAAATATTTTCTTTTTTTATTATTCATTTTTAATTTAACTTCTTATAATGATTTATTTTATTCCACATAGTTAGTGCTTGTAATGTCTCTTTAACTTCGTGAACTCTATAAAATTTTACACCTTTTTCAATTGCAGATATAGCAAGTGCGATAGAACTAGGCAACCTTTGTTCTATAGATGTGCTTGTAAGTCTTCCAATTAAAGATTTTCTTGAAGCACCAATCATAATATTTGAATTTATACAATGAAGCATACCTAAGTTTCTAAATATTTTAATGTTATGATAGTCTTTTTTACCAAATCCTATTCCAGGGTCTATTAAAATTTTATTTTCTTTAATTCCGTGATTGATAGCATATTTTTTTTTTTCTTCTAGATAGTTGATAATTTCAATAGATACATTTTTATATATAGGATTTGTTTGCATATTACTAGGATTACCTAGCATATGCATGAGAACAACTCCTACTTTATTTTTAGATATAATATTGGCAGAATTTTTGTCATTAAGTGAACTAATGTCATTGATTATTTTTGCTCCTGAGTCTATTGCTTTTTCCATAGTATTAGAATTTCTGGTATCACAAGAAACTGTAATGTTCATTTTAGATAGCTTGTTAATTATAGGAATTATTCTTCTTTGTTCTTCAATTCTATTAATAGGTTGAGATCCTGGTCTTGATGATTCTCCTCCCACATCTATAATGTCAGCTCCTTCTTCACACATTTTAACAGCTTTTTTAATTGCTTGGTTAAGAGAAGGTATATTTTTTTTATTATTAGAAAAGCTATCTGGTGTCATATTTAATATGCCTATAATATAAAAATTTTTATTTTTCATATTCATAAAGCTTTTTGGCTTTTCACTTATATCTTTTAACATACTATTAATTGAATCATGGTCTAGATATTTATTTTTCCAATTTTCAGGTTCAGATATAGAATATGTCTTTAAATTAATATTTTTATTATGAATTGTTTGAATTTTGAAATTATTAAAAGATATTTTCTCTGATGATAGAGGTAAACCTATTTTATTTTTTATATTATATCGAGCTTCTTTTCCGTATGCTAAATTTTTAGGAATGATTCTATATTTCTGCAAAATTTTAAATTTAAGCCTTATGTCTCATTAGGAGTTGGTTTTTGAATACTATCTTTAGTGTCATCAGATTTTTGATCATCAGACTTTTTCAAATTGTCGCTGTCAAGATTAATATCATCTTTTTTAAGATCTTTTCCTGAAATAATTTGTGAAATTTCTTCAGCATTTAAAGTTTCATATTCTAGTAAACCTTTAGCAAGTTTGTGTAGATCTTTGATTTTTTCTTCGAGAATTTTTTTAGCAGTTTTTTCTCCTTTTTCAACTATACCTCTAACTTCTTCATCTATTATTCTAGCAGTTTCATCGGATATATTTCTTTGTTGAGCTACAGAATGACCTAAAAAAACTTCCTCCTGATTTGTTTCATATCTCAAGGGGCCAAGTTTATCTGAAAAGCCAAATTCCATTACCATTTTTCTTGCTAAATTAGTTGCTTGTTGGATATCATTACCAGCTCCAGTGGTTATATGTTTTTTTCCATAAATTAATTCTTCTGCTACTCTTCCTCCAAACATTGAAGCTATTAAAGCTTCTAGTTCTGTTCTTGTTTGGGCAAGCTTATCCCTTTCAGGAAGCCACATTGTTACTCCTAAAGCTCTTCCTCTAGGAATAATTGTAACTTTATGTAAAGGTTCGTGACCTTCCACATTTAGCATAACTAATGCATGTCCAGCCTCATGATAAGCTGTTTTTTGTTTTTCATCTTCTGTCATAACCATAGAACGTCTTTCAGCCCCCATCATTACTTTATCTTTAGCTTGTTCTAATTCTATCATTCCAACATTAATTTTATTTTTTCTTGCAGCTAAAAGAGCAGCTTCATTTATTAAATTTGCTAAATCAGCACCTGAAAAACCTGGAGTTCCTCTTGCTATTATCCTTGGATCGACATTTTTAGCCAACGATACTTTTTTCATATGAACTTTTAATATTTTTTCTCTACCTAATATATCTGGATTTGGGACAACTACTTGTCTATCAAATCTTCCAGGTCTTAGTAGTGCGGGATCTAAAACATCTGGTCTGTTAGTAGCAGCAATTAATATTACTCCATCATTAGTCTCAAAGCCATCCATTTCAACTAATAATTGATTTAATGTTTGTTCTCTTTCATCATTACCTCCACCAAGTCCAGCGCCTCTATGCCTTCCTACGGCATCAATCTCATCAATAAAAATTATACATGGGGCATTTTTTTTGCCTTGTTCAAACATATCTCTTACCCTGCTAGCTCCCACCCCTACAAACATTTCTACAAAATCAGAACCAGATATAGTAAAAAAAGGAACATTTGCTTCACCAGCAACTGCTCTAGCGAGTAAAGTTTTTCCTGTTCCAGGTGGTCCAACCAATAAAACACCTTTAGGAATTTTTCCACCTAATTTTTGAAATTTTTGAGGGTTTTTTAGAAATTCTATAACTTCTTCTAATTCATCTTTGGCTTCATCAACACCAGCTACATCTTCAAAAGTAACTTTACCTTGTTTTTCTGTCAAAAGACGGGCTTTTGATTTTCCGAATCCCATCGCCCCACCTTTTCCTCCTTGCATTTGTCTCATAAAGAAAATCCAAACACCTATGAATAAAAGCATAGGTAGCCAATTTAATAAAATTCCTAGAATAGGGGACACTCTTTCTTCTGCTGGGCTAGCAGTTACTTTGACTCCACTTGCAGTAAGTTTTTCTATTAGTTGTGGGTCATTAGGAGCATATGTAGTAAACTTTTCTCCTGATTGGAAATGTCCATATATATTATTTTCTTGAATAGTGACATCATTAACATTATTTAATTTTACTTGTGACAAAAATTCAGAGTATGGAAGGCTTATATTCTGATTTTGTGAAGATTTATTTTGAAATAAATTAAATATGGCTAATAAAAATAAAATAATTATTACCCAAGCAGCTAAGTTTTTTCCAATTTTTCCCAATAAAATTCTCCTATATTATTTATATAGTTTATTTCAATTATTTACCACATCATTTTCAACATGTGTTAATGAAATATTTTTTTTCCAATAATTATCCTTCCAATATAATAAATGGGGAATAGAAACTATTTCGTCAAGCACTCTTATAGTAAGAAGTGTTTTTACAGCTGCAAAAGGTATATTAGGTTTTTGTATTTTTTTTGATTTAATCATTGTTAAATAATCTTTTTCAGTTAGTGGTCCAGCTGTAATATTTTTATTATTGCTATGGTTTTTTATTAAGAACCTTCTGTCCCAGACTGAATTTTTTGAGTTTAAGCATATATTTTTAATTGAGGGTTCGTATTGCCTAATAAGAATGATAGTTTTCTTTTTTCTTATGAAATAAACCCCACCGCCAGTAAAATTCTTTTTATTTTCACTTAATATGTTTTGTATTAATTTTTTTAAAGTTGAATTTTTTCTAGGGTATATTTTACCGCCTATGATTTTAATTAATGAATTTAATATTTTTTCCTTAAACAATGAAGGTAATTTTTTGAAATAGTCTTCTTCTATTTCACACATCCCTATATGATGAAATAATATATTTTTTTTAATATTGTTATGTAAAATTTTATCCATATTTTGCTTTAATTTATTATAAGCTCTGATAGATGAGTTAAAATCTTTATACAAGTCGCTATTTGCAATAATTTTTCTTGCTATCGTTCTTTTATAATTTAAATCGAAGTTTGTAGGGTCATTAATCCATCTAACATTTTTTGATTTACAAATATCTATTAATTCTTGTTTTTTAAATTTTAAAAGTGGTCTTAAAATATTTAATGTTCCATAATTTGTAATAATTTTAGTTTTATCTTTCATGCACGCTAAACCGTCTAGTCCGCTTTTTGCTTCTAATCTGATTATAAAAGTTTCTATTTGGTCATTTTGGTGGTGTCCTAACATTAATAGGTTTACTTTATATTTATTACAGGCTTGATTGATTATGTTGTATCTAGCTATTCTTGCTAATTCTAGTATATTATTTTTGTGATGAGGTTTTTCCCATAACAATGTTTTGTGTTCTATAGAAAGTTTTTTCATTAAAGTTTTAACATGTTTTGCTTCTTCTTTAGATTCTGGTCTTAATTGATGGTCAACTGTAAAACTTAATAAATTTAGTGAATATTTTTTTTTATATATATTTAATAAAATGGCAAGACTTAAACTATCAGGTCCCCCAGAAATACCTATTGCTATTTTTTTATTAGTAATTAGGTTTTTATTATTTTTTAAATAATTGTTAAATTTATTTTCTAGTAATTTTATATTTTGCACAGTATTATTTACATTCTAGTCTTTCTTGAAAAGAATTTGCCCTATTAAGTATTCTAGGAGGCATTTCAGGAAATTCCTTAATAAGTTTTTTAAAAGTAGCACATGATTCCGAACTTTTTTCTAAAGAATATAAAGATATTCCTAATTTTAGTAATTGATCTGCTGCTTTTGAACCTAGTGGAAATTTTTTATAACCTGCAGCAAAATTATATGCAGCTAATTGATAATTTTTTCTAACGTAAAAAGTTTCTCCTAGCCAATAGTATGCATTACTACTTAATTTGTTTTCAGGATAATCTTTAATAAAGCTTGTAAATGCAACTTCAGCGGCTTCATATTCTCCTTTAGACAACATATTATATGCTCTTTGATATATTTCTTCTGGGTTTTTAGAGTTTATAATTTTTTCCTGTTTTTTTTCCGTAATATTAATATCTTCTAACGAATTAGAGTTTTCGTTTTTTTTTATAATTTGATCCGTCCCATCTGGATTTATTCTTGCCAAAACACCCACATTGGAAGATTCTTCATCATTAGCAATATCATTGTCCATACCTGATGCATTAATATTTTTTGATAATATTTGATTTTTGTTAGAATTTTCAATTAGTTGTTTTGTAGTTTCCAGTTTATTTATTAAATCATCAATTGATTTTTTAAGTAATGAGTTTTCTTCTTCTAGTTTTTTAATTTTAAAAGATAGTTCTTCTGTAAGTCCGTTAGTTTTTCTATATTGTTCTTCTATTTCTATTAATCTTAGTTCATGATTAGCTAAGCCTTTAGAAGTAACTGATTGGTTATTATTGGATTCATTTGTTAATGTATTATTCTCATTTTTTTCTTTAGATTGATATATTTTTCGTTGAATATCTCTAATATCTCTCTCTAGGCTTTCAAGTTTATTAATAATAATATTATTATTATTTTGAGCATTAACATTTGAATTAATATTAAAAATTATTAAAATTATTAAGGGTAAAAGATAATTAATATTTAATTTCATTATGTTTATCAATTATTAATATATGTAATAGCAGTTCTATTTTGTGCCCAGGCCCAATCATTATGTCCTTCAACCGTAGGTTTTTCTTTTCCGTAAGAAATAACTGTTATTCTGTTCGTCTCTATACCTAGGGATACTAAGTAATTTTTTACAGAACTTGCTCTTCTTTCACCTAAAGCTAAATTATATTCTCTTGTTCCTCTTTCATCGCAATGTCCGTTTATAGTAATTGAAATCTCTGGGTTTCTGGATAAAAATTGATATTGTTTATTTAGTGTTTCTGCACTTTCTGTAGAAATAGTTGATTCATCATAATCAAAAAATACTCTATCTCCTACATCTATTAATTCTGAAGCTAATTTTTCTTCTACAGTAAGTTCAACCTCTTCCATTTCTATTGGTTGTGCTGTGTTCTCACTTACTTCTATTTCATTAGAAGAATTATTATCAATATTTTCTGCGTTTCCTCCTTCAGCATCTAAAAGTAAATTATCTTTGTTTTCTTTTGTACAAGAAATAAAAAAAGACAAACTTATAATAATTATAAAAATTTTTGAGAACTTAAACATATTTAGCTCCTTATTTACATAAAAACATATGACGTAATTATATTATATTATTTAAATTATACATACTATTAATAAATTTATATAAAGTTAAATTCATTAACTAAATTAATTATTTTAAATTTTTAGGACTCCATGCAGGGTCTGAGCCGTCACCGGGAGTAATTAATTCTCTTTCCCTATTACCAGTTATATCAATTACAAATAGTCTAGTTTTCATATTTCCATCTTCTTTAGGTGTTTGTCTAAAAAAACTTAATACTCTTCCTCCAGGAGCCCATGTGGGACCTTCCGTAAGGTAACCTTCTGCAATTAATCTTTCTGATGATCCGTCGGGGTGCATGAGTCCTATGAAAAATCTGCCCCGAGTAAATTTAGTAAAGGCAATATAGTCCCCTCTAGGAGACCATACAGGAGTAGCATAGCTCCCACGTCCAAAACTTACTCTTTTAATGTTTTTGCCATTTTTTTTCATAACATATAAATGTTGGCCACCGGATCTATCAGAATTAAATATAATTTTTTCCCCATCGGGAGAAAATGAAGGAGACGTGTCTATCGATCTTCCTGTAGTTAATTGTTTTATTTTTTTGTTTTCTAAATTCATAATATATATGTTTGTTGCACCATTTTTAGCTAAAGACATTATAAGTTCTTTACCATTAGGAGAAAATCTTGGTGCAAAAGACATACCAGCAAATTCTCCTAAAATTTCTATTTTTCCAGTTAATAAATTGTAAATATATACGCTAGGTTTTAATCCACGATTAATTCCGTTATAAGAAAAAAAAGTAATTTTTTGTTGATTAGGAGAGAATCTAGGGGTTAATACAAGCGATTTACCATTAGTTAGGTATTTATGATTAGCGCCATCTTGATCCATAATAGCTAATCGCTTAATTTTATTTTTTTGTTCCCCTGATTCAGCAACGTACACAATTCTTGTATCAAAATATCCTTCTTCTCCGGTAAGTCTTTCATATATTTTGTCGGAAATTATATGAGAGATTCTTCTCCAAGATTTGATTTTAGAAGATAAGGAAATGCCAAACATTCTTTTTTCGCCGTAAATATCCCATAATTGAACGTTTACTTTTATTTTATTTTCTTCTTTTTTTTCTATATTTCCAGTTATTAAAGCTTGGGCGTCTATTATCCTCCAATCTCTAAACTTAGGAGGAGTGTTGATTAATTGAGAAGGTTTTTGCATGTATGCATCTCTATTTAATAACTTAAATAGACCTGAATTTACTAAATTATTAGTAATTAAATCAGGTATCTTCTTTTCTAGTTCGTCATTATTTATAACATCTTTATTAATGAAAAAATAAGAAATGGCCAATGGCATTGCTTGTACACGGCCACCCATTATATCAATTTGAAGCGGTGAATCTTCAGAGTATACTATTTTATTTTGCGATATGATGAATAAGAGTAAAAATAAAAAATATAACAATAGAGTATTTAAGTTTTTTTTATATAAATTTAAAATCATATATTTTCCAAATTATTAATATATTTTTTATATTGGTGTAAAGTTAATACTTATTTTATCCCAATGTGAATAGAGGTCTAGAGGTAATTTATCAAATTTGGATAATTTTTTTACAGCCCTTTCAGCTGCTTCTAGGAATGACCTGTATATAGGATCATTTTGTGCTCTTTTTAATGCATTTTTACTAATTATTATTCTCGTAATTTTTCCGTCTTTTCTTATGGTAATTGTTATAGGTACTTTAACATCATTTATTAAAACAGAGTCTAGTGCAGGGGGTATTGTATAATGTTTTCGAATTTGTTTTTTAATATTACTTTTTAAAATGGCTAATGTTTCATTTGTAACTTTAACATTATTTTTAGGTTTATCTGTTTTTTCTTTTTTTGGATTATTAATGGCTAAGTCATTTACTATTTTATCAAATTGATCTTCTTCTTTTATTGGATCAGGTTTTTCTAAATTTTTAAGCATATCATCAAAAATATCTTCATTTTTCTCAATAATTTTTTCTTTAGGCTTTTTTGCTTTAAATTTTGGTTTTTGAGTAGGTATTTCAGGAATAAATTTTTCTTTTTCAGCTAATATATTTTCTTTTTTATCTAATATAGCTGGTTTTTTTTGTGGAGGAGGAGGGTTATTTATTATTGGTTTATGAATTTTTTTTTCTTTTTTAGGGGTATTTACTTTTTTTATTATTTCTTTTTCTTTTATCTCTTTTTCTTCAACAATTTCTACAGGAATAAAATCTATTTCTTTAGTTTTGATTTCTGGTAAGGTAATAGAAATTAATAAAAATACAAATGCATGCATAAATAGAGATGTATAAATAGCTTTTTTCAAAATATTATTTTTCTGTTTTTTGTTTTGTTAATAATGCTACTTTTGTATAACCTGAATTGGTTATTAGGCTCATGATTTGAATTACCTTTCCATAGGCAATGTTTTCATCAGCTTTAACAAAAATTCTTGATTTTTTATCAATTCCTGCAATTGCATCCAATCTTACTAATAAAGTTTCTTTTTTAATAGTATTTTCGCCTATAAATATTTCTCCTTTAGCATTAATGGTAATAGTTATAGGTTCATCTTGGCCTGGTATAGCTTGAGATTTAGTGGCAGGTAAATCTACGGTTATCCCTGTCGTGAGAAGAGGCGCAGTAATCATAAAAATAATTAGTAATACGAGCATTACATCTACTAGGGGAGTCACATTTATTTCTGACATAGGTTGATGTTGAAATGATCTAGTATTTGAGTTTTTATTATTTATTTTCATTCTTCTGATTCCTGTTCAGATAAATGTCTAGATAATAATGCTTCAAATTCACTAGCAAAATTTTGTAATCTAAGAGCATAAGTATTCAAATTATTAGATAATTTATTGTAAGCAATAACGGCTGGAATAGCAGCTACTAGACCTAAAGCAGTCGCCAGAAGTGCTTCAGCTATTCCTGGAGCTACAACTGCTAGAGAAGTATCTTTGCTGACGGCTATAGATTGAAAGCTATTCATAATTCCCCAAACTGTTCCAAATAAGCCAATAAAAGGGGCGGTGGATCCTACAGTTGCTAAAAATCCAATATTTTTCTCTATATTTTCTAATTCTCTAGTTACTGCTACGTTCATAACTTGATGAATTCTTTCTTGAAGGTCAACTTGAATATTTTTATTTGGTAAGGTGTTTTTATTTGCTCTGGTCCATTCATACATGCCGGCTACAAAAACACTAGCTAACGGGTGTTCAGGGCCTTTTTCTTGCTCCACATACAAATCTTCTAATGATTCTCCTGACCAAAATGCATTTTCAAAATCTTGGGCTTGTTTTTTAAGAGAATAAAACTTTTTAAGTTTGTCAAAAATTATACTCCAGGACCATATACTTGCTATTAAAAGAATTAACATTACAATTTTTACAACCATATCGGCTTGCATTACTAGACCCCAAAATGATACATCTAGAGGAATATCTGATACTAATTCTGTTTCCATTTAGTGCTCCAGTTTAATTAAATTAGATTTTAATTTATTAAATATTTTTAAGGGTAAACGTACAGGTCTTCCAGAAGAATTAATGGATCCAAGGGTCAAATTTATTTTAGCAATTAAATCATTTTTCTTATACATAATTTGTTCCATTATAATTTTAGCTGCAGCTAATTGTAAAATTGAACTTTCTATTTTAATTAGATCATCAAGTTTAGCTGGTTTATTATATTCAATGTTTAGCTTTTTAACAATAAATTGAATATCATAATTTAATTTTAATTTATTTTGTTCAATATTTATTTTACGAAGCATTTCTGTTCTAGCTCTTTCTGCAAATTTTAAGTAATTAGAATGATATACAACTCCTCCTGAGTCAGTGTCTTCATAATAAACTCTAACATTATTTATATAAGGAAATATTGAGATTTTATTTATTTTTTGTTTCATTTTTATTTAAATTTAATTCTGATTTTTCTATTGCTATTTTAGTAGCTACTCTTCCTTTTGGAGTTTTCTGTAAAAAGCCCATTTGAATTAAATAAGGTTCAATTACATCTTCAATTGAGTCTTTTTGTTCCCCCATTTGAGCTGCTAAAGTTTCTAATCCAACAGGCCCTCCATTATGATCGTTTATTAGATGACTAAGGTAATTTTGATCAATTTGATCAAGCCCATTTTTATCAACACCTAGTTGCAATAAGGCATCATCAGCCATTTCTTTCTGAATAATTTTATTTTCAATATTTTTTGCAGTAAATATATCTCTTAGTCTTCTTACTAATCTTCCTGCTACTCTAGGAGTTCCTCTTGCTCTTTTAGCGATTTCAATTGCTGCAGAATCATCGAAATTAATATTTAGTAATTTTGAATTTCTTAAAACTATTTCTTTCATTTCTGATGTTTCATAAAAATTAAGTCTTGCAGGAATACCAAATCTGTCTCTTAAAGGGTTAGATAGAAGTCCTGCTCTAGTGGTAGCTCCTATTAATGTGAAAGGTTGTAAATCTATTTTTACAGAACGAGCAGAAGGGCCTTCACCAATTATAATATCTAAATGTAAATCTTCCATTGCAGGGTATAGTATTTCTTCAACAGTTGTGCTTAAGCGATGAATTTCATCAATAAATAATATGTCATTTTTATCTAAACCTGTTAATAAAGCTGCAAGATCACCCGGTCTTTGAATAACAGGACCTGAAGTAGGTCTAAAGTTTACTTCCAGTT
>TARA_B100000686_G_scaffold353260_1_pt1 | contig 22397 bp, 18 predicted proteins | sample TARA_B100000686 | Tara Oceans TARA_B100000686 (sample SAMEA2622733) | marine metagenome | biome: marine biome (ENVO:00000447); feature: marine epipelagic mixed layer (ENVO:xxxxxxxxx); material: "saline water (ENVO:00002010), including plankton (ENVO:xxxxxxxx)" | depth 150 m | reverse complement strand
TTCTGGAGCTTATGGAAGATGTATTTCAGATGTTTTAGATAAAATAGAAGTTATAGATGGAGTAAGGGGAATTTATGAAATAAATAAGAAAAAATTAAAAATGAAATATAGAGAAATTATTTTTCCTAAAAAGACTATAATTTTAAATGCAGTATTTAAAAAATTAATAAAAAGTAAAAACGATATAGAAAATACTATTAACTTAATTAAAGCAAAAAGGAATGATTCACAACCTGTGAAAGCTTTGACAGGAGGTTCCACTTTTAAGAATCCTGCTGGAATGAAAGCTTGGAAACTAATAGAGGCAGCAGGCTGTAGAGGAATGACTATAGGAGGAGCTAAAATTTCAGAAATACATACTAATTTTATAATAAATTATAATAATGCAACTGCAGGCGATATTGAAAAATTAGGAGAAGAAGTAAGAAATAAAGTTTATAATGAATTTGGAGTTAATCTTGAATGGGAAATTATAAGAATAGGAAAAACAATTAAGGAATTTTAATTTGCGTATTACTATTTTAGTTGGAGGCTCTTCAGAAAGAGAAATTTCGTTGCTTTCAGGAAAAGCTGTCAAAAAATCATTATTAAATTTGGGTCATAGCATAGAAGTTATAGATATTAAAGATCAGGATATCTTTAATTTAAAAAATTTTAATACTGATTTAGTTTTTATAGCTCTTCATGGAGGTATAGGGGAAAACGGAATAATTCAGAGTTTATGTGAGTTTTATAATATGCCATATACTGGTTCAGGAGTTTTGGCTTCGGCTTTAGCAATGAATAAGGTTTTATCAAAAAGAGTTTTTAAATCTTTTGGTATAAATGTTGCAGAGGGAATTTATGGAAAGAGTAATATAATCATAAATAATAATTCTATAGGTTATCCATATGTTATTAAACCTATAGATGGAGGCTCAAGTATAGGTATTTATATTATAAAAAATAAAAAAGATATAAATAATGTAGAGAATTTTAATAATGAAATATTAATAGAACCCTATATAGAAGGAAGAGAAGTTTCAGCTACAGTATTTAATAATAAGGTATTAGGAATAGTTGAAATTATATATCCCGATAAATTATATGATTATAATGCTAAGTATTCCAGTAAGCATACAAAGTATGTTTTCCCTAAAGATTTAAATAATGAAGTAGAATTTGAAATACATGATTATGCTTTAAAGGCTCATAAATCTCTTGGTTGCAAAGGTTTAACAAGAGCTGATTTTAGATTAGACATAAATAATAATTTAAAACCAATTTTATTGGAAATAAATACATTACCAGGACTTACTGATCACTCATTAGTACCCAAAATAGCCAAAAATGTAGGGATAGATTTTGATGAGTTAATTTCAATGATTATTGAAGATGCGTTAAATTGAATAAGTACATTAAAATAATTTTATTTATATTTATTTTAGCATTGGTTCCAATAAGTTTTTTTAAAAAAGATATTATTTTAAATTATTTAAACACTAATAATTTATTTTTTAAGATTAGGAGTGAGATGGTTGTAAATGAAGTATGGATAACTGGACTTAATTTTGAAGAAAAAGAAAATATTATTTCTTCATTAAAATTTAATATAGGAGACCCTATTTATTCAATAGATTTAGCAGAAGTAAAAAGTAGAATAGATAAGTTAGATTGGGTTAATAAAGTTAAAGTATTGGCTTATCCTTACGGAGTAATAGAAATATTTATTGAAGAATATAAACCATTTGCAGTATATAATAATGCTCAAGAATATTTTTTAATTAATGATGAAGGGTTTAAATTTCTAAAAATTAATAAAAATGAATATAAGGTTCATTTTCAAATATCTGGAAAAGATTCTTTAATATCCTTAGATGATTTAAAAAAATTGATTCAACTTTTTGATAATTTCAATATTAAAATTGATAAAGTAGTAAGAATAGATTCGAGAAGATGGGATTTTTATTTTAAGAATGGATTATTAATTAAATTGCCTGCGAAAGAAACATTTTTAGTTTTAAAAAAATTTATGAATTTAGATTTGAATAAAATGGATTATAATAAAATTGGTGTTATAGATTTAAGAATAGCTGAGAGATTAATTATAGAAAATAAATAAAAGAATAAATGTATGGTTAATTACTTTATATCACAAAACCCAATATTTACAGTTTTGGATATTGGTTCAGGAAAAATATGTTGTGTTATTGCTAAAATAAATAAACAGAACAATATTGAAATTTTAGGTACAGGGTTTCAAGAATCTAAAGGAATTATTGCAGGAGCAGTTACAGATATGAAAACTTTAGAAGCTTCTGTAAGAGATTGTCTAGCTAGTGCAGAAAAAATGGCTTCAATAAGAGTTAAAGAAATAATTTTAGGATTTTCATCTGTTGATTGTTTTTCTGAAGTTTTTAATATTGAAATAGATTTGACTGGTTCAATAATTAAAGAAGCAGATTTGGAAAAATCATATGAACAACTTTTTAATGAACTGAGTTTGGATAATAGAAGAATCCTTCATGTTATACCTGTTCAATACTCTATTGATGGTAATAGCGGTATTAAAAACCCAATAGGAATGTATGGTAATAAGTTGGGAGTCGAAATTAGTGTAGTAAGCACAGCAGAAAATGTTATAAAAAATTATGAAAGTTTGATTAAACTATGTGATTTGGAAATAAAAGAAGTTATTTTTAAGCCTTATTCTTTAGGCCATTCAGTTCTTTCTAATGAAGAAAAAGATTTAGGAACTGCTTTAGTAGATGTTGGTGCTGAATTAACTTCTGTATCTATATTTATTTATGGAGAGATGGTGTTTACTAGGATTATTCCTATGGGGGGAAATTTAGTTACTAAAGATATATCTAAAATTTTTTCACTATCATTATTAGATTCTGAAAGAATTAAAATAATTAATGGACAATTGATTGAAGAGATAGAAAATTCTTTGTCTATAATAGAGGTAAGTTCTTTAGGAGATGAAAATTTTACAGATTCAATAGAAATTACAAGAAAAGATTTAATTTCAGTTATAAAACCCAGAATTGTAGAGATAATAAATGCTATAAATAATGAAATTACAAATAGTAGTTATGGTAGTGCAATTGTAAACAGAATAGTATTAACAGGTGGGGTATCACAAACAGAAGGATTAATTGAATTAATTAGTAATGTTACTAATAAAAAAGCGAGATTAGCTAGATCAAAAATTATTAGTGGCATACCAGAAAATATGAAAGGAGCTGCTTTTTCGGTTGTGAATAGTATGCTTTATTATTCTATAATTGAAAATAAAGATATAAAACATAATAAAAAGTCTAAAAATTTTGAATCTATAAATATTTATAATAGTTACATAAAATTTAAGAAATGGCTACTTGAAAACTTTTAAAAATAGACCATTATTATTGTTACAAATGTTACAAAAAGTGACTTTAATAAATGTTTATTACTGGTATAATTTTTTTAGTTTTTAAGGGATATAAGTATGCCAGATAGTTTTAATTTTCCAAAGATAAAATTTCAAAAAACTATAAGTAGAGAAGTTGTGTGTAATGGGGTTGGATTACACTCAGGAGCTTTGGTAGATATGAAAATTTTGCCAGCTAAAGCTAATGAAGGCATTAGTTTTATTAGAACAGATTTGCCTAGTAAACCTGAAATTAAAGCATGCTACAAAAATGTGTGTGATACAAAACTTGGAACGACGTTATGTAATTTTGAATTAGAAGATGTAAAAGTTAGAACAGTAGAGCATTTGATGGCAGCTTTTATGGGTCTAGGAATTGATAATGCTAAGGTATTATTGTCAGATGGTGAAGTCCCTATTATGGATGGAAGTTCTGGAACTTTTGTAAAGCTTTTGGTTTCATCAGGAATTCAAGAACAGTTAGTGTCTAAAAAAATTATTAAGGCTATAAGAAGTTTTTCATTAACTGAAGACAATTGTTTTGTTTCTATAGAACCATCTAAAGATTTTATAGTTGATTATAAAATAGATTTTTCAGATAGTGCAATAGGAGTTCAAAGTAAAAAAGTAAAATTTTCTTCTGATGTTTTTGAGAAAGATATTAGTTCAGCTAGAACTTTTGGTATGCTAAATGAAGTTGAAAATCTGCATAAGAACGGTTTGGCATTAGGAGGGTCTATAGATAATGCAATAGTAGTGGATAATGGAAAAATATTAAATCCTGGGGGACTTAGGTATAAAGATGAATTTGTAAGACATAAAATTTTAGACTTATGTGGAGATACTTATCTTGCGGGAAAACCCATTCAGGGTCATATAAATGCATTTTGTTCAGGACATAAATTGAATAATAAATTTTTATTAGAGTTTTTGGATGATAGAAAAAATTATGAAATAATTGATTCTATAACTCTAATTGAAAAAAAAGAAGCTTCTTTAGCCATAGCATAAAGTAAAAAGACTGTGATGAATTTCATTTTAAATATTTTATTTTTTATATTTTATTCTTCTGTTGTTTTTTCAGAGGATAGAATAATAACGTTTGATGATGGAAGTACTTATGAAGGCAATATAGTTGCAAATACTATGGAAGGCAGAGGAATCTATATTTCTGCACCGAATGAGAATGGATTAACTATAAAATACTCTGGAGAATTCAAAAATAACACATTTCATGGTATGGGAATTTTATCTTATTCTAATGGGGATGTGTTTGAAGGCATATTTGTAGACGGTTTGAGACAAGGTAAAGGAGTTCTTAAATTTAATGATGGTGTAATATATGAAGGAGATTTTAAAGAAGATAAAATGGAAGGAATTGGAAAAATTGTATATGATAAAGGCACTGAATATGTAGGAAAGTTTTCAAATAATTTAAGAAATGGTGATGGTGCAATGAAATTTAAAGATGGGAGTTCATATAAAGGAAGATTTTTAGATGGGTTATATCATGGTGAGGGAAAATATACTTTTGTAGATGGCACTTATTATAAGGGTGCATTTGTTAAAGGCGAAAGAGAAGGTAAAGGAGAATTAGTATATTTAGATGGTCAAAAGCAAATAGGTGAGTTTAAGAATGGCAATTTTGTGGGAACTACTAAAATCATTTATCCTGATAATTCTTCACAGTCAGGAAATTTTGTGAATGGAAAATTTCAAGGAGAGGTTATATTTATTTCTCCTGAAGGAATTGAGCAAAAACAAATAATTAAATAAATTTTTATTACATATTAGGGTAATTAGGTCCTCCTCCACCTTCAGGTGTAACCCAATTAATATTCTGAAGAGGGTCTTTTATATCGCATGATTTACAGTGTAAACAGTTTTGAGAATTTATTTGAAGTCTTTTTATATTATTTTCTTCTATTATTTCATAAACACCAGCTGGACAATATAGTTGTTCAGGAGAATTATATAATTTCAAATTATGATTAATGGAAATATTCTCATCTTTAAGTTTTAGGTGAGAGGGTTGATTTTCATTATGGTTTGTTCCAGAAAAAGATAAATTAGTGAGTCTATCAAATGAAATTTCATTATCAGGCTTATCATAAACTATTTTTTTACAATTTTTTATTTTTAAAGTAGCAATATGATCTGGGTGTTTTAACTTTAAGGTCCACGGTGCATACCCTTTAAATAAAGTTAGATGTATAGCTCCTAATATTGTTCCTAAAATAAGCCCAAATTTAAATCCTGGCCTAAAATTTCTAGCTTTTTTAAGTTCCTTTCCAGCCCAAGATTTATAAAATTCTTTTTCATAATTTTTAAGTAAAGAAATATTATTTTTATCATTATTAAAATTTTGAAATATATTTTCTGCGGCAAGCATACCTGATTTCATAGCAGTATGGGTGCCTTTAATCTTAGGGACATTAAGTGTTCCGGCTTCACATCCTATTAAGGCTCCACCAGGAAAATAAAGTTTAGGTAAGGATTGGTACCCTCCTTCATTTAATGCTCTGGCACCATATGCAATTCTTCTTCCACCTTTTAAAATTTTTTTAATTTTGGGGTGTGTTTTAAATTTTTGAAATTCGTTATAGGGGCTTAGAGTAGGGTTTTTGTAGTCAAGTCCAATCACAAAACCTATTGATATTTGTTTATTATCCATGTGATATAAAAAGGAGCCACCATATGTATCATTATCTAATGGCCAACCTGCTGAATGAAAAATATTACCTTCTGAGTGATTATTTTCATTAATTTCCCAAATTTCTTTTAGTCCGATTCCATATGATTGAGGCATTTTATTTGTATCCAAATTATATTTCTTTATAATTTTTTTACCTAAGTGTCCTCTACAGCCTTCTGCAAAAAGAGTATACTTTGCAATTAATTCAATGCCAGGTTCAAAACTAGGACCTCTATTACCATCTTTTTCTAATCCCATATCTCCTGTTGCAACACCTATTACATTATTTTTTTCATCATAAAGTATTTCACTTGCAGCAAATCCTGGATATATTTCTATATCTAATTTAGAGGCTTCTTCAGATAACCATCTGCAAAAATTAGCTAAACTGATAATGTAGTTTCCATGATTTTTGAATGTTTTAGGTAGAAACAATTTTGGTAATTTAAAACTAGAGTTTTTCTTAAAAAACAAAAAATTTTCTTCTTTAACTTTACTCATTTTTGGATGATTCATATTCTTCCAATCAGGAAATAATTCATTAAGAGCTTTAGGCTCTAGTATAGCTCCTGATAATATATGTGCTCCCACCTCTGGACCTTTTTCGAGAATACATACAGATATATTACGAGAAAGTTGTTTTAGCTTTATTGCTGCGGATAACCCTGCAGGGCCAGCTCCAACTATTACTACATCATATTCCATTTTTTCTCTATCAGTTCTCATTTTATCTCAAATAATTATTTTTCAATATTTAAATTAAATATTATTAATTAAATCTATAAAATAGTTATAAGTTTCAATATTTGCTGCGGCAATTACAGATCTGTCTGATGCAGGCAAACCTTTGTCCCACGAAGAAATAATACCATCAGCACCTTCTATTATAGCTACAGCTGCAACTATGTCCCATAATTCTATGTCTTTTTCTATAACTAAGTCTAAGGTTCCTGCTGCGCACATAGCATAGCCCCAACAATCTGTACCATGTCTTATATATAAAACATTTTCATTAATTCTTTTATATATTATCTCATCTTTTTCTATAAACATTGCAGGATCAGTTGTTGCACAGATTGTGGTTTCAATAGATTTAAATTTTTTTGTTTTTATTGCTTTATTATTTAAAAAGCTTCCTTTTTTACCACCCCATATTCTTTCTCCAGTAATAGGTTGATCTATTAAACCTATATAGGGTTTTTGCTCTTTTAATAATCCTATCATACAGCCAAATACAGGAAGTCCAGCTACAAAGGCTTTTGTACCATCTATGGGATCTATAACCCAAATAAATTCAGAATCGGTATTTTCGTCACCTAGTTCTTCACCTATAATGCCATGAGAAGGATATTTTTTATTTATTAACTTTCTGATAGTTTTTTCACATTCAATATCTGCTTTTGTAACGATTTGTGGACGATTATTATTTTTTGTAGGTTTAATATCCCATGAATTATTTTTTCGAAACTGTTTTTTTATTTCTATTTTGGCTATATCAGCTAATTCATGTGAAAATTTGATTAAATTATCATATGTATTCAATATTTTTTTCCTCAATTTAAAATATTAATTATTAGGAGATATACATTATAATAAAAATATAACAAGTAAGCATTTTAATTTTTATTAATGATTTAAAAATCTTATATAGTATAATAATGCTAAATTAATTTTGGATACTTTTATGAATATAGTTCCATATTTTTTAAAAATAATAATAATATTTATTTTTTTATTTATTCTTTCTTGTTCAAATAAAAATAATGAAGAAATAGAGTATGTAGAAAGAGAGGTGGATGATATATATAATTCTGCTGTGGATTTTATGAATGATGGTAAATTTATTTCAGCTGGTAAAGAATTTGATGAAGTAGAGAGACAACACCCTTATTCAATATGGGCTACTAGAGCTCAAATAATGAGTGCATACGTGAAGTATAAGGTTCAAGAATATGATATAGCTATAGGTGCAGCACAAAGATATATTGATCTTCATCCTGGAGCTGATGATGTTGATTATGCTTATTATTTAATTGCTTTATGTTTTTATGAAAGAATAAATGATGTAAAAAGAGATCAGACTTATACTGAATGGGCTTTAAAATCTTTCAAAAATTTAAACAATAGATTTCCTAATTCTAAATATTCTAGAGATGCAAACTTAAAACTTGATTTAATATATGATCATTTAGCTGGAAAAGAAATGGATGTAGGAAGAACTTATTTAAAATTAAATAATTATATATCAGCAATAAATAGATTTAAAAAAGTAGTAGATTCATATTCAAAAACATCTCATATTCCTGAAGCTTTAGCTAGATTGACTGAATTGTATCTATATCTTGGAATATATGATCAAGCTAAAATTTATGCTTCGGTATTAGGTCATAACTATCCTCAAAACAAATGGTATACTTATTCTTATGAATTATTTAATGATTTAAAAAGGAATACTTTGAGTGTAGTTGAAGAAAACGAAGAATTTAAAGATGATAAAAAAGAAAATGATGGTTATTTAAATTTTTTAGATGAAATATTAACTATTTTTGGAAGTGAAAAAACATAGGAAATAGCATGTTAGTCTATCTTTCTGTCGAAGACATAGTATTAATAGAAAAATTAGAGCTTAAATTAAAAGATGGTTTTACAGCTTTGACTGGAGAAACTGGAGCTGGAAAGTCTATACTTATTGATGCTGTATCTTTGATTTTAGGAAAAAGGTCTGAAAAACGTTTTATTAGAAAAGGAAAAGATAAGGCGACTGTTACAGCTTTATTTCATTTAAATAAAAATCATAAAGCTATTGAATATGCGCTAAATAATGGATTTAAAATTGAAGATGAATTAATTTTACGTAGACAAATATTAAAGAATGGCAGAAGCTTTTGTTATCTTAATGATCAAATAATTACATTAAATTTTATGAGAGAAATTGCAAATTTATTAATTGAGATTCATGGTCAGAATGAACAAATAGGATTATTGGATATCTCAAGTCATAAGTCAATTTTGGATAGATGGGCAAATTTAAAGAATAATCTTAATAAAATTGATAAAGTATATAACGATTTGAAAGAAAGCAAAATTGCTTTAGAAGAAGCTAAAAATAAATTTTCAGAAAATGAACTTAAAAAACAATCTTTTAAAGAAGATTTACAAGAATTAAATAATTTAAATTTAGTTCCCAATGAAATAGAAGATTTGATTGCTAAAAGAAAATTAATAATGTCTTCTGAAAAAATTGGGAGTATTTTGAAGAATATAAGTTTTTATTTACATGGTGATGAAAATAGTAAAACAATTTATGAAAAATTAAGTTCATCAAGAGCAGAGTTAGAAAGTATAGTAGATGTAAATTCAAAATTTTTAGGATTATTAAAAGCCATAGATCAAACTATTATTGAATATAAAGAAATAGAATTAGAATTAGAAAACTCTATTTCCTCAATGGAATTAAATGATTTAGATATTGATTTTATAGAAAGCAGACTTTTTAATTTAAAAAAAATGGCTACTAAGCATAATACTGAAATAAATAGTTTATTAGATATAAAAGATAAATTAAATAAGAAGCTTTTGGATATGGAAAATTATGAGGAAAATATAAATAAAATAGAGGAGAAAAATAAGATTAATTCTAAATTATTTATAGATGAAAGTAATATTTTATCTCAGCTTAGAATAGCCGCTTCAAAGAAATTAGCTAAATCTGTTAATTTAGAGTTACCATTTTTGAAACTAGATAATGCAAAATTTGTTGTACAAATTAATAAATTAGATGAAGAAAAATGGAATAATAGAGGAATAGATAATGTTTTTTTTGAAGTAGAAACTAATAAAGGATCAGGTTTTTATTCTATAGATAAAATTGCTTCAGGAGGTGAATTATCAAGATTAATGTTAGCATTAAAGGTTTCTTTATTTTCTGATAACGATTCCTCAGAAATTAAAAAAACCATAATATTTGATGAAGTTGATGCTGGAGTAGGAGGAGCGGTAGCTGATGCAATAGGAGAAAGACTAGAAAAGTTAGGAAAAGAAAATCAAGTATTGGTTGTAACTCATCACCCTCAGGTGGCAGCTAGATCTAATACGCATATAAAAGTAATTAAATTTACAAAAAATAATTCAACAAAAACAAATGTAAGCGACTTATCATATGATGGTAAGTTAGAAGAGTTAGCGCGAATGCTTTCTGGTGCTAAAATAACTAATGCAGCTAGAAAAGCTGCAGAAAGTTTACTAATGGAAATCAGTAGTAATAAATAATTTATAAAAATAGGATTTTGATGAAAGATAATATTATTACAAAAGAACTTAAATATCTTGCAGAAAAAATAGAATATCACGATAAGTTGTATTATATGGATGATGCACCTGTTATTTCGGATGCTGAATATGATAAATTAAGAGAACGAAATTTTGATTTAGAAAAAAAATATCCTCATCTAATAAGAGAGAATAGTCCAAGTAAGAGGGTAGGAAGCAAAGTATTATCAAAATTTAAGAAAGTGGATCATTTAGTTCCTATGCTGTCCTTGGGCAATACATTTAGCAAAAATGAAGTTCAAGATTTTATAGACAGAATAAGAAGATTTCTCAAAATTGATAATAATTATTTATTAGAGTTTATAGCAGAGCCAAAAATAGATGGATTATCTGCTACACTTATATATGAAAACGGAAGACTTTTGTTAGGAGCTACTAGAGGAGATGGAAAACAAGGGGAGAATGTAACTGAAAATATAAAAACTATTGAATCTATTCCTAAAAATTTAAAAGGTGATTTTCCTTCAAAACTTGAAATAAGAGGTGAAATTTTTATGACAAACTCAGAATTTGAGTTGTTAAATAAAATGAGAGATAAAGAGTCTTTGCCTTCTTTCTCAAATCCTAGAAATGCAGCAGCAGGATCTGTAAGACAGTTAGATTCTGCAATAACCTCTTCAAGAAATTTAGATTTTTTTGCATATGGATGGGGACAATTATCTTCTGATATAGGAAATAATTTATTAGAAATAAGAAAAAATATTAAAAGTTATGGATTTAAATTAAATGAACCATTTAGTTTGTGTAATAATATTGATGATATGCTTTCTTTTTATGAAAATATTTATAAAATAAGACCAAATTTAGATTTTGATATTGATGGTATAGTATATAAATTAAACCATATAGATTTTTATGAAAAGTTAGGTAGTACAGAACATTCTCCACGTTATGCTGTATCTCATAAATTTCCTGCAGAAAAAGGTATAAGTGTACTTAAAGATGTTTCATTTCAAGTAGGTAGAACTGGAGCAATAACACCAGTTGCTGCAATTAATCCTGTCACTATTGGTGGTGTAAGGATTTCAAGGGCTAGTTTACATAATAAAGATGAAATTGAGCGTTTAGGTATTAATATAGGAGACACAGTTTCTGTTCAAAGAGCTGGTGATGTTATTCCACAAATTACTAATTATATTAAAAATTTAAGACCTAAAAATTCAATTAAGATAGTATTTCCTAAATTTTGTCCTGGATGCAATTCTAAATTATATAGAGATGAAAATGAGGCGATAATAAGATGTCAAAATTTTGATAATTGTGAAGATCAAATTAAAGGTCAATTAATACATTTTGTCTCGAGAAATGCGTTTAATATAGATGGTTTAGGTGAGAAACAAATATCTGAGTTATATGATTTAGATATAATTAAAAAGCCTAGTGATATTTTTTTATTAGCTGAACAGTCTTCGCAAAACCTTTGGGATAAAATTCTTACCTTGCCAGGTTGGGGAAAATTATCATTGTCTAATTTACTTAAAGCAATAAATATTTCTAAAAATCAATCTTTTGATAAAGTGCTCTATTCTTTAGGAATTAGACATTTAGGGCAAGGAACATCGAAGTTAATGGCTAAAAATTTTAAAGATTCTAAAACTTTTGTATATACCATTAATAATTTAAATGAAAATTTAAATAAAAATATATTTATTGAAGATTTAAAAAGTATTAACGGTATAGGAGAAAAAGTTATTTTTTCTCTAATTGATTATTTTGATCGATGTAAAGAAGATTTTAATTCTCTGGTTAGCTATTTAAATATTGAAAACCCTAATCAGAATTTAAAAAATAATTATTTTTCTGGAAAAAGAATAGTTTTTACTGGAAAATTTAATAATTTTTCTAGAAATGCTATCAAGAATAAGGCGGAAACTGTAGGGGCAATAATTTCAAGTCAAGTTTCAGCAAAAACTGATTATTTGGTGGTAGGACTAGAACCAGGGTCAAAATTAAAGAAAGCAGAAAGTTTTTCTATTAAAATAATTAATGAGGAAGAGTTTTTAAATTATTTAGAATGAAATTTAAATTCTTTTGCATGCTTTTTTTAACCATTTTTTTACATTTAATGCCACTTTATTTGATATTTCACTATATACTTTAGAGTGGTAATTGTTAATCCAGATAGTTTCTTCCTTGTTTAATAGATTTGCGTCTATAAGTTTTACATCTATTGGAGCTAAGGTTAAAGTTTTAAAAGATAACATTTTGTTTGCTTTATAATTTTTATCTTTTTTTACTAACATTAAATTTTCTATTCTTATTCCATATTTTCTCGTTTTATAGAATCCTGGCTCATTTGAAGTAATCATTCCTGGTTGTAAAGGAATAAAGGAACCTTTTGAAATTCTATGAGGTCCTTCATGCACACTTAAGAATGATCCCACGCCGTGGCCAGTCCCATGTCCATAGTTCATATTGTTTTTCCATAGTGGTGTTCTTGCAAGAATATCAAGTTCATTACCTGAAGTTCCTTTCGGAAATTTAGAACTAGCAAGTGCTATGTGTGCTTTTAATACTATTGTGAAATCTTTTTTCATTTGATTTGTGGGCTGACCAATAATAATAGTTCTGGTTACATCTGTAGTTCCTTCAAGGTATTGTCCACCACTGTCACATAAGTAAATACCATTTTTGGTAAATTTTTTATTTGATTTTTCGGATACTCTATAATGTATTATTGCGCCATTAGATGAAAAGCCACTAATTGTTGGGAAAGAAGTAGATACAAAATTATTTTGTTCTTTTCTTAAATTATCTATTTTATTAGCAGCTTTCAATTCATTTAATTTTTTATAATTTGTAGTATTAATCCAATAAAGAAAACTGCATAATGCTACCCCATCCTTTATATGTGATAATATGCTGCCTCTTATTTCTGTATTATTTTTAATAGATTTTTCTAATTCAATAGGGCATGATTCTTTATATACTTTGTTATTTTTAGAATGTGCTGATTTGGCTATTATATATGGAGTAATTTTTGGGTCTATCCAAAAATTTTTTCCTTTTTTAGCAACATTAGATATTTTTTTTATAATTTCATTTTCAGGAAAAATTTTTAAAGTTTTAATTTCTGACTTAAGATATTTAAGTGTATTAAAATTAATACGCTCTTTATCTATAAATAATAACATCTTTTTATTTTTAAATAATATAGCTCTAAATAAAATTATAGGTGTGTGTTCTAAATCTGATCCTCTAATATTTAATAGCCATGCTAAAGATTCTGGTTGTGAAATTATATAAGCATCCATGTTATTTAATTTTAGTATATGACTTATATTATTAATTTTTGTATGCGTTTTTATGCCTGAATATTTACTCAGATGTTTTCTCATAACAGTTTTTGGGGCAATAGGCCTATCTAATTTCCATATTAAATCAATTGGGTTATTTTTAAGTTTTATAAATTCTATATTATTTTTATTTCCAAAATTTATTAAATTTTTTAATTGTGTATATGAATAAAGCCATGGATCTAAAGCAATTTTTAATTTTTTTTGTATTTTATTATTTTGAAACCATTTTTGCAGGGAAGAGTTGGAATATAAATATATTTTAATATTTGTTCCTTTAGTTTCATTTTGAGCTTGTATTGTATATCTGCTATCAACAAATAAAATACTTTTATTCATTAATATAAGAAATTCACCAGCGGAACCTGAAAATCCAGATAACCATTCTAATCTTGCAGATGATGTAGGCACATATTCTCCTAGAAAGCTATCTGCTCTCGGTTGAATATATCCATCTAATTCTTCTTTTTTAAGAATTTTTTTAAGAATATTTATTCTATAAAGCGTTGTTTTGTTTTCGCATAACATAATGTTATTATATAGTTTAATTTTTAAACATTAAATTATTTAGATAAGAATTTTATAATTTAAATAAAGTTATGAATGTAAAACATAGCAGAATTGTCTATAAGTAAGTCTTTTTTGTAAAATATGCTAATTATCTATATAGTTATGCTATTATTGGTTTAAATTGATGATTATGTATGTCTTAAACGCATATCAAATTTGATTTTTTGCTTCTTTACTTACTAGGTTTTAAATCTATATATATTTGTATGATGTTTAGTAACTTGTTTTTCCTCCCCCTGATGAATAATCATCTCCATATAAATCAAGTTACTATAAATCTATTATTTAATGGCAGTTTGTTTCCTCCCCCAATATATTTTCAAACTGCCATTAATTTTTTTGTTAAGGAAAATTTATGAGATATGAATCATTAAATGTAACGTCGTTGAATAATATAAAAATTAAAAATATTAGCAAGGTTGCAGAATTTCAATATAGTATAGAAAAAATAAATCTTGGTAAGAAATATCAAAGTCAATATATCGTTTTTATAATAAAACATTTTTATAATTATATAGTTGAAAGAATGAAACTATTAAATAGAAAGAATAATAATATTATTTATAAGAATGAAATAAATAGAGAAATATATTCAAAGTTTTGGTGGAATATATAATTTTAATAAAATTATTACCCAATTTTCCATTAAATAATATTTATCAATAATTATTCCAAAGTTTCTAAATTTATTACAAATCATATATGTTTGAGTTTTTAATATCCCTGATATTAATACTCTTCCATTCTTGTTTAATTTTAATTTGATATCTTTAATCATTTTCATAATAGGAATAGCCAATATATTTATTACTATTAAGTCATATTGATTATTTTTTAACTTAGTATGAAATAAGATTTTTTTTATATCTATATTATTCTTTACCATATTAATTTTAGCATTTTGTACTGATGCTTTAATAGCTAATTCATCAATCTCTAATGCTTCAATTTTACATTTCCATAATCGTGACATTATAATACTTAATATACCTGAGCCACAGCCTACATCTATAATATTTTTTATTCTTAATTTTTTATTAAAAAAAATTTTATTAAGAGCTTTAATAATACCTTCAGTGGTAGGATGATGTCCTGTTCCAAATCCAGTACCAGCTGGAATTATTATGTCTCTATATATAATAAAATTTTTTTTGTCCTTATTTTCTATGATATTAAAGCGACCTATTTTTTTTGGGGGGAGAATATTTCTTTTATTGTTTGTTATAAATTTTTCTTTTATCAATTTAATATTAGAATACTTATGATCTAACTTAATCAGAAAATTTTTTATTATATTAATTTTAGGTTTGTCGTGGAAAATTGCTCTGGTTTTAAAGAGTACTGATTTTTTTTTAAGTGATTTTATTTGGAAAGAGTAAATAGAAGAGTTTAAATTTAATAAAAATTTTTCTATAGTTTCTCGATTTCTCGCTTTTGTATTTATTTCTAATATCCATAAAAAAATTGATTTATCAATATTTTTAAACATTAACTTTTTATTTTTTCGATAAAGTTGATTAGTAGATTTTTTTTGTCTGTTTTTTCAAAGTCTACTGTAACTCTATCTGCTTCAATATGGGTAATTTTTCCATACCCAAATTTTTGGTGGAATATCCTTTCTTGTAGCTGAAAGTTATTTCTATTATCATCTGTATTTTTTCTTTCTATAAATATTTTATTATTTTTTTCCCATTGAGCGGCAAAGGATGATTGGTAGTTATTATATTTTTCTGAATAGGAGGATAATTCATTAATATTTTTTTTAGGTAATTCACCAATGAATCTTGAAGGAATGCAATCTACCCATTGGCCATGAGTAAGTCTTGAATTGGCATTATATATCCAAATTTCTTTTCTTGCTCTAGTAATTCCCACATATGCTAGTCTTCTTTCTTCTTCTAGTCCTTCAGACCCATTTTCATCAATAGATCTTTGATTAGGAAACAAACCATCTTCCCATCCTGGTAAAAATACAATAGGAAATTCAAGACCTTTAGCAGAATGAAGTGTCATTATTTTTGTAGCTTCATGATTATTATTTGATGTTCCATCCATTACTAATTGAATATGTTCTAGAAAATTACTTAAAGATTCAAATTCATTTATTGCATTTACTAATTCTTTTAAATTATCTAGTCTTCCTGGTGCTTCTATGGAACGGTCTTTTTTTAACATTTCTGTATAGCCTGATTCGTCTAATATAATTTCTATTAAAGTGTTTAATTTTGAGTTTTTTGACTTTTCTCTCCATTGATCCATTTTTTTAAAAAACACTCTAATAGCAGAACTAGCTTTAGATGTTATTTCGTCTGTTTCACAAATCCTTCTAGCTGCTATTTCTAGACTGATGTTCATGGAACGAGAGTATTTTTCTATAATACTCAGTGTAGTATTTCCTAATCCTCTTTTTGGTTTATTAATAATTCTTTCAAAAGCTAATTGGTCATCTGCAGAATGAAGTAATCTTAAATAAGCAATTGCATCTCTAATTTCAGATCTTTCATAAAACCTTAAGCCTCCAATTACTTGATAAGGCAATCCAATTTTTAAAAACCTTTCTTCAAAATTTCTAGTTTGAAAACTTGCTCTAACTAAAATAGCAATATTATTTAATGAAATATTTTTTCTTTGATAAGATTCTATTTCATCACTTATTGCTCTTGCCTCTTCTTGTCCATCAAATACTGTTCTTACATTTAGAGTATTTCCCATTTTATCGTCTGTCCATAATGTTTTTCCTAGTCTGCTTTTATTATAAGAAATTAGATGTGAAGCGGCTTCCAGTATATTTCCTGTGGATCTATAATTTTTTTCAAGTTTAATTATTTTTGCTTTAGTAAAATCTTTTTCAAAATTTAAAATATTATTTACATCTGCTCCTCTCCATGAATATATTGACTGATCATCATCACCAACAGCACATAAGTTTTCGTGCTTATTAGAAAGTGTTTTTAACCAATAATATTGTGAAGCATTGGTATCTTGAAATTCGTCTACTAATATATACTTAAATTTATTTTGATATAATTTTTTTACATCTTCATTTTCTTTAAATATAGTAATTACATGCAATAATAAATCGCCAAAATCTACGGCATTTAAGGTAATTAAACGTTGCTGATATATTTTGTATAGTCTTATGGATTGATTATTTGCAAAGTCTGTTCCTAAATGAAATGGGTTTTTTATATCTTTTGGATTTAAACCCATATCTTTCCATCTTTGGATTATTGCCAATAAGCTTCTTGCTGGCCATCTTTTGTCATCAATATTTTCAGCTGAAAGTATTTTTTTAATTAATCTAATTTGATCGTCTGTATCTATAATAGTGAATGTTGTTTTTAGTGATACTAATTCTGCATTAGCTCTTAGTATTCTAGCGGCTATAGAGTGAAATGTTCCTAACCACCAGCCTGCAACAGATTTATTAAGTATTTTTTCTACTCTAAATTTCATTTCATTTGCGGCTTTATTGGTGAAAGTAACTGCACAAATTTCGGATGGGTGTGCAGCTTTCGAATATAATAAGTTTGCTAGTCTAGTAGTTAAAACTTTTGTTTTTCCTGTGCCTGCTCCTGCTAACACCAATAAGGGGCCCTTAATTGTTTCTACAGCTTTTCTTTGTGCTGTATTAAGATTTTTAAAATAGGTTATTTCTTTCTTTTTCATTATTATTCTTAACTTAGATTGCTGACCAACCACCGTCTAGCATTAATGTGTGACCAGTAACTATGGATGAAGCGTCTGAGGCCAAGTATAAAATGCCTCCTGCCATTTCAGAAACTTCTGCTAGTCTTCTTAATGGAGTTCTTTCAATTATATGTTGAAGTTTTTCTTCGTTGTTGCTTAGTTCTTTTATTAGTCTTGTTTTAGTATATGTAGGACCTATAGAGTTAACTCTTATGCCTTTTGGCCCCCACTCATTAGCTAATGATCTTGTTAAATTTACTAATGCTCCTTTTGAGGCATGATAAGGAGAGTTTGGAGCAGGTCCTCCCCCAGTAATACCCATAATAGATGAAATATTTATTATTGATCCTTTTTTTCTAGATAACATAGATTTTGCAGCCGTTCTGCTACAAATAAATACACTCGTTAGATTTAGTTTTACTATTTTTTCAAAATCTTCTGTCTTCATTAATTCTGCAGGATTTCTGTTTGCTGTTCCTGCATTATTTACTAATACATCAATAGGTCCTAATTCTTTTTCTACTTTATTAAAAGTATCTATAATATTTTCTTCATAGTTGACATCTAATTCCCAGGCTTTTGCTTTTATATTAGCATCTTGAAGTTCTTTTTCTAATAATTTAGCACTTTTAATATCTTTATCTGTAATAGCTATTTTACTTCCTGCTTTTCCGCATGAAATAGCTGCAACTCTTCCAATTCCTTGTGCAGATCCTGTTATTAAAGTTGTACAATTATCTAGGCTAAACAACTTTTTTACATCAAAATTTTTTGCAGAAGGCATTGAAAAACCAGTTTTTTTATCTATTAGGTCATTTATCAAATATTTTCTCCTATAAATTAAAATTTTCTATGTTTCAAATAAGCTTTTTGAGGGTCTTCTCCATTTAAAATTGCTGTTCTCATTTTGTTTTCTGTATTTAGATCTTTTTTAGCTTTGTTTATAATTAACTTAATTATCTTTTTTGGTACTATTACTATTCCATCTTCATCAGCTATAAGATAATCTCCAGTATTTATTATAATTTTATCTATAGATATAGATTTTCCCATTGATTTAACTAACCATGTTCCTGCAATATCTTTAGGAGTATTAAAACGGCAATAAACTGGAAGTTTTATTTCATTTTTTATTCTAGTTACATCTCTGCAGCCACCGTCCGTAATATAACCTTTAATTTTTCTTTTTTTTAAGGTTTCTGCTGATAATTCTCCCATTAAAGCAATAGAATGGTTGTTAGGTTGACAAACTACTATTGTATTAGGTTCAGCATTCGATAAAAATTTTGTCCAAGACATTAATGTATCATGAACACTAGTTTTTTTCTCTAATTTTCCTGATAAAGTCCATATTTTTCCCACTAGTACTTCTTTATAATTTAAAGGCTTAATTTCTGAAGATAAGGTTTGGTTCATTAAACCTTCTGTTCTTAGGGCGTCATGTACAATAGAAGAGTTTAGTTTTGAAAGTTCATTTACTATTTTTTTTTCATTATCCATATTATTCTTTAGTAGGGTCAGCAGGGAAATCAGCTTTTATTGTGCAACTATTAGTATCGGGATCAAATTTTCCAGAACAGAATAAATTAAAAGGGTTTAATTCATTATAAGAGTATTCGCTACATCCAGAAGCCAATATAAATAAAATAATTAATACTTTTTTATTTATTTTTATGATGCTGATTATCCTTAATAATATTTTATACTAGGAAAAGTGCCATTAAAATTAGTAAAATTAAAACTCCAATAGTAGTATATGTGCTTAATTTTATAAAATTTTTAAATGTTGCTACATGTTCTTTGTAGTATTTTTCTTTATCGTATGACATTTTTTCTCCAATATTATGCTTAAATTTATTATTTTATTAATAGTATAATAATTAAATTATGTATATTAAATATTTTTTTAGTATTTAAAATTCGTTTTTAATATTTATTTACTTTATTATTTTTATCCTATGTTGGTGATTTTTTTATCTAACTCTTGATTTACTTTTTATTCATTGTTAAATGGTATGTATTAATATTATAATAGGGGTAAATAATAAATATATAAAGAGGTCTTTAATGTTTAATCTAAAAATTTTAACTAGTTTTTCAAGTATATTGTCTCTACTTTTTTTATCAAATCAGGCTTTAGCAGAAAATATAGGCCAGGCTGTTCCTTGGGGATTAAACTTGCGAGTGCCTTTTTCTTCTTTAATGGAGGAAATGGTTGTTTTTCATAATGGATTGCTTTGGCTTATAACTATTATTTCTTTATTTGTTTTAGCATTATTAATTATTATTTTTATAAAATATAACGCAAAAGCTAATCCTAAACCTTCTAAGACTACACATAATACTTTTTTAGAAATAGCTTGGACAGCAATACCGGTTTTGATATTGGTTATTATGGCTGTGCCGTCATTTAAGCTATTATATAAAACAGATGTTATACCGGAGGCTCATATGACTATTAAAGCAATAGGTCATCAGTGGTATTGGTCTTATGAATATCCTGATCATGGGAATTTTACTTATGATGCTTGGATGGTTAATGATGCAGAAGAAATAGAGGGACAGGATAGACCTTATACAAGACTTTTAACCACGGATACACAAGTTATGATTCCTGTTGGTAAAATAATAAGAGTACAAATAACTGCTACAGATGTACTACATAGTTGGGCTGTACCTTCATTAGGAGTAAAAAAAGATGCTGTTCCTGGAAGACTAAATGAGATATGGTTGCAGGCAGATAGAGAGGGTATATTTTATGGTCAGTGTTCCGAGTTGTGTGGATTAAATCACGGATATATGCCTATAGAAGTAAGAGCAGTTTCTGAAGAAAAGTTTCTTAATTGGGTAGAGCAGGCTAAAGAAGAGTATGCAAAAGTTGGAACAGATATTAATTTAGCTAATATTAAAGAATAAATGTTTGAAGATTTTTATAATAATAAATTAGGTGAGGGTGCACATGTCTACTACAGTTGATAATCATGATCATACACCATCAGGATTTAAACGATGGGCTTATTCTACTAACCACAAAGATATAGGGTCTATGTACATAATATTTGCAATTATTGCGGGTGTTATTGGAGGAGTTATGTCTATGTTAATGAGAACAGAATTAGCAGCTCCTGGGGATGGAATCTTGGGTGGCGACCATCAAATGTATAACGTTCTTACCACAGCTCACGGTCTAATTATGATTTTCTTTATGATTATGCCTGCTATGATAGGAGGATTTGGTAATTGGTTTGTTCCAATAATGATTGGGGCACCAGATATGGCATTTCCAAGAATGAATAATATAAGTTTTTGGTTATTAGTACCTTCTTTTATATTATTATTAGCAAGCCCATACGTTGGAGGTGGTGCGGGTACAGGTTGGACAATTTATCCTCCTCTTTCATCTGATGTAGGTCATCCGGGACCTGCTGTTGATATGGCAATATTGTCACTACATTTGGCTGGAGCATCATCAATTCTTGGAGCTATTAATTTTATTACTACCATATTTAATATGAGAGCACCTGGAATGACTTTACATAAAATGCCATTATTTGTTTGGTCTATATTAGTAACTGTCTTTTTATTAGTTTTATCTCTCCCAGTTTTAGCTGGCGCAATTACTATGTTATTAACAGATCGTAATTTTGGAACTGCTTTTTTTGCACCTGAATTAGGTGGTGATCCTATATTATTTCAGCATTTATTTTGGTTTTTTGGACATCCAGAAGTATATATATTAATTTTACCTGCTTTTGGAATGATAAGTCATATAGTATCTACTTTTTCTAATAAACCTGTTTTTGGTTATTTAGGTATGGCTTATGCTATGGTATCTATTGGCTTTGTGGGTTTTATAGTATGGGCTCATCATATGTATACTGTGGGAATGGATGTTGATACAAAAGCTTATTTTACTGCAGCTACTTTAGTAATTGCTGTTCCTACGGGAATAAAAATATTTAGTTGGATCGCAACAATGTGGGGAGGTTCTGTAAGTTTTAAGACTCCAATGTTATTTGCAGTTGGTTTTATATTTTTATTTACGGTAGGAGGTGTTACAGGAGTTGTATTAGCTAATGCTGGTTTAGATACTGTATTGCACGACACATATTATGTGGTAGCACATTTTCATTATGTTTTATCTTTAGGTGCTGTTTTTGGGTTATTTGGAGGATTTTATTACTGGTTTGGAAAAATTTCTGGCCGCCAATATTCGGAATGGATGGGAAAAGTGCATTTTTGGTTATTATTTATAGGGGTAAACTTAACATTCTTTCCTATGCATTTTTTAGGCTTACAAGGCATGCCTAGAAGAATTCCTGATTACCCAGATGCTTATGCCGGATGGAATATGGTAGCTACTTATGGAGCCTATATTTCTGCTATATCTATCATATGGTTTTTAATTATAGTTTTTAGAACG
>TARA_B100000686_G_scaffold26961_1_pt1 | contig 22506 bp, 21 predicted proteins | sample TARA_B100000686 | Tara Oceans TARA_B100000686 (sample SAMEA2622733) | marine metagenome | biome: marine biome (ENVO:00000447); feature: marine epipelagic mixed layer (ENVO:xxxxxxxxx); material: "saline water (ENVO:00002010), including plankton (ENVO:xxxxxxxx)" | depth 150 m | reverse complement strand
ACTTCAGTTTCGGCGGCGGAATCGTCGACCGCATTGCTTCGGAAAGATCCGACTCGATCTCAGCGGATACCGCCAACGGCATCAGAGCGATAAACATGCCCAGGATCCCGCGGCGCAGTATGTTGACCCACTTTCTGCTCATTATTGACTTCACTCCCTGACTGCCGTCGGCTCCGTGCCGGTTACTTTCATAATGATGGTCCGTTGCTGCTGGATTGCACGGGTACCAGTAACCGGGCCTGCTTGAACCCGATAATACCGATTCTCCCGGTATTCCACCGTCACAACCCGGATACGCGGGATACCGGCCTGGACAAGACGCCCTTTGAGACGATCTGCGTTCTCCCGAAGCCGGAAGCTTCCCGCCTGCCAGAAGACCGACGGTTGCCCTTTGCTAGATGCGGTGTGGGCGGAGGAATTTTTCTGACCTGTCGCCGTTGCCACGACCCGGATATGAATCGGAGCCGTTCCGGACTCGACCACACCCAGTTTCTTTGCCGCCATATACGACAGATCCAGAATCCTGCCGCCCAGAAACGGTCCGCGATCGTTTACCCGGACCACGACCTCGCGGCCGTTATTAAGATTCTGCACCTCAAGGTAGGTGGGCAATGGCAAGGTCTTGTGAGCCGCTGTCATGGCAAACATATCGTACTCCTCTCCGTTGGAGGTCGTCCGGCCATGAAATTTTCTCCCATACCACGAAGCCTCTCCCGTCTCCGAGTAACCCGCCCTCACTGAAGACATGGGTACATACCGGATGCCAAAAACCGTATAAGGCGCATTGCCGATCCTGCTTAACGGCTCCGTCCGTGGCACCGCATCGGCAACCGAGGCAGGATCAGGGCTCGAGTCCGGGGGGCCATCATCCTCGAAATAGGCGCCGCCTGACGGGGGGTCACGAAAGACACTGCAGCCGGCTAGTGTCAGGAACGCAGCCGCTAGGGCAACCCACCGGCACCACTGCATGCTTAGTTTCCAGTAGCCGATGCGATCTGCTCTGCCAGCTCAAACACCGACATGGCGTAATTCTGACTTCGGTTATAGCGGGTAATGACGAAGAAATTGTGGTAGCCGAGACGATAATCCAGGCCGAGTTTTCCCTCAAAGCGCATCACCCCGACTTTGTCATCAGCGCCGCCCGACACCGGTACGTTTAGCGCTGTGACCGACGAGACCGCTGAATTCGGGCTCAACTTACGCGTTACCAGAGCATCGAGCCCCTCTGGAGCATTGAGGACCCGAGTCACAATCGCCTCATTTGGGCGCCAGTGGTGGCGAGCCAGATAATTGGCCGCACTGCCAATCGCATCGGCCACACTGTTCAGAAGGTCAGCACGGCCATCCCCGTCAAAATCGACCGCGTAGCTGCGGTAACTGCTGGGCATGAACTGGGGAATACCCATCGCGCCGGCGTAGGACCCTTTGACTAAAAGCGGATCCAACTCCTGCTCTGCAGCCAACTGCATAAAGTGCTCCAGTTCAGAAGAGAAAAACTTGCTGCGGCGGGGATATTCCACGGAGAGCGTCACCAAACTATCCAATACCCGTAAACTGCCCAGCACCTTGCCATAGCGGGTTTCGATACCGATGATCGCGACAATAATCTCCGCCGGTACACCGAAGCGCTCCTCGGCCCTGGCCAGAATCTGCGCATGCTGCTTCAGGAACTGGATTCCTCCATTGATCGACGCCGGATTGACAAACAGGGCTTGGTACCGGTGCCATGACAACCGTTCCGCGGGACGATTCATCGCATCGATGATCTTGGTCTGGATCTTTGCGTCACGAAACCAGGATTTCATCTTGTCCCCTTCCAAACCCTCCGTACCGTCCAGACGATCTGCCATCTCGGCCAGTTGGGGATATTTTTCAAGAGAAACTGCAAAAACCGGTGACGCCCACATCATTAGGGCGCTCAATACCCCGGCAAACCACCACCGCGTTTGGGAAAGCCTTGATTGATCCATCATCATGTTCTCCTCACGTCATCAATCTGCGTCTTGCGTGCATTCCCATAATCATGCCGAAGCCCGTCATCAGGGTCAGCATGGAGGTCCCTCCGTAACTGACCAAGGGCAGCGGCACCCCAACAATCGGAAGAATGCCCGACACCATGCCAAGATTAACAAACAAATAAAAGAAAAAGGTCAGCGCCAATGCCCCGATCAGCAGCCGCGAGTAGGTTTCCCGCGTGTGATAGGCCATCACCAGGCAACGGCCTACGATAAAAAGATAAAGAATGATCAGCATCAACACGCCGATCAACCCGAACTCCTCGGCAAAAACGGCAAGAATGAAATCAGTACTGCGCTCGGGAATGAACTCCAGATGTGACTGACTGCCTTCAAGCCATCCTTTGCCCCAGATGCCCGCCGACCCGACGGCGATCTGTGCCTGAATGGTCTGGTAACCGGTGCCCAGTGGATCCGCAAAGGGATCGAAGAGCGTCAAAATTCGCTGCTGCTGATAACCATCAAGGCGGGACCACAAGAAGGGCGCCAACGCAGCAAGAGTCGCAAACAGCATCATGATGTGATGCCAGCGGATACCTGCCAGAAATACAACAATCATGCCGGAGACAATCAGCATAATTCCTGTCCCGAGGTCAGGCTGTATCACCACAAGCCCCGCTGGAATACCCGTCACCACTAATGCCCCCATCACCATGGTGAAGCTTGGCGGCAACCGTCCTCGTGTCAGCAGCCAGGCCACGGCCATCGGCACAGCGAGTTTCATCAACTCAGACGGCTGAAAACGCACAATGCCCAAATCCAGCCAACGCTGCGCCCCTTTGACAGTGACCCCGATAACCAGTACTCCCAGCAGTGCGACAAGACCGATGACAAAAAGATGGGGGGAGAGCCTGCGAAGCGTTTCCGGTGACACCTGCGCAAGAATCAACATCGCACCAAGCGATACCCCAAGGCGAACTCCCTGCCTCAACATGACATCCCAGTCCTCTCCGGAGGCGCTGAAAATTACCACAAGCCCAAGCGCCGAAAGGAAAACAAGCGCAATCAGCAACGGGCCGTCCAGGTGCAGTGACCTACCCGAAAACATGGTTCCTAGTGTTAACTGCTGCTCTTTGCAGCCTTTTCTGGAAAAACCGGTCCATCACTTTTCGGGCGATAGGAGCCGCTGCTTTTGCACCGCTCCCACCGTTTTCAACCACCACTGCAATCGCGATCTGCGGCTTATCAACCGGTGCAAAGGCAATGAAGAGCGCATGGTCATGGAATTTTTCCGGGATCACGCTTTCGTCATATTCCTGGTCTTGAGCAATACCGATAACCTGCGCCGTGCCCGTCTTGCCAGCGATCTGGTAGGGACTTCGCCGCCCGCTCGCCCGCGCTGTACCACGTGCACTGTGCATCACCGCTGTCATCGACCGGATGACACGATCTAAAGACGTATCCACCACCGGCTCGGTCGGTTGGGTTGGAGCGCTTGATGGAATCGTTTCGCCGCTTAGCGAGTCCTCTTTCGAAAGCAGGATACGAGGCTGCACAGACACACCGCGGTTGGCCAACGTTGCTGTCATTCGGGCCAGTTGCATCGGGGTCACCATAAGATAGCCCTGTCCGATAACGGTAATCAGATCCTCCCCCGGATACCAGGACTCATTTCGGGTTGCGCGCTTCCATTCGGGTGTCGGGACCAGCCCGTCAGGCTCTGCGGGCAGATCAACGCCCGTTACTTCACCCAAACCAAAGCGCGCCAACACGTCTGCCATTGCGTCAATACCGAGCCTTCGGCCCATTTCATAGAAATATACATCGCAGGATTCTTCAATAGCGCTATGCAGATTGACCGGCCCGTGTCCTGTTTTCTTCCAGCAGCGATAACGCCGGGTACTGTCGGGCAAGGTGTACCACCCCGGGCAATACACCGACTCCTGCGGACTGATCCCGGCATCCATAACGGCCTGGGCAATCGCCGGCTTGATCGTAGACCCTGGTGCATATCGCCCATAAAGCGCCCGGTTCAGCAAAGGTAGGTCTTCCAGGCCCCGAAGGGCGTCATAAGTCTGCTGGTCAATGCCATCGACAAATAGGTTGGGGTCAAACGAGGGACTGCTCACCATGGTCAGCACTTCTCCGTTAGAGGGCGTTATCGCCACCACCGCACCTCGCCGGTTGCCCAGCGCTTCACGGGCGATCCGCTGCAGATCAACATCCAGAGTGAGATTCAAGGTATTCCCGGGCGTTGCGCTGTGTCGGCTGATGGTACGCAAGGTCCGTCCATGGGCATCAATCTCGACCTGTTCAAAACCAGGACGGCCGAGCAGCACGTCCTCATACTGTTTCTCGATACCTATCTTGCCGATGTTGCGAACCCCCTGATAAGCCGAGGCATCGATGGTCGCCTCATCCCTCTCGCTGATCCGGCCCACATAACCCAACACATGCGAAACCAGGCTGCCTTCGGGATAGTCCCTATGCAGCACCGCTTCCAAGGTGACGCCTGGAAAGCGGTATTCGTTCACCGCAAAAGTGGCTGTCTGGGCATCATCCAGTCTGGATTTGAGCAATACTTTCTTGAAAGCAGGCTGTTTGTTCATCCGGGAGCGAAAAACCTCAATCTCGGCAGTGCTCAGCCCGACCAGATCATCAATCCCCTGCAACATCACATTGATGTCATGCACTTTCTCGGGGACCACCTGCAGAATGTGAACCGCTGTGTTCTGCGCCAGCACAACGCCGTTTCTATCCAGCACCAGACCCCGAACGGGAGGCAGAGCCTGGATACGGATATGGTTATCCAGTGACAATGTCTGATAGCGTTCGTACTGTAAGACCTGAAGCGAGTAGAAGCGCCCCACCAGCAGCAGGGAAAGCGCCAGTGCCAGAACGCCAGCGATACGAATTCTCCGGCGCAATGTCTCCGGTGCGGCAGGGCGGGCTGAGGGAAGTTCGTTAACCGCCATCGTTTAGCGACTCAAGTTAGCGAAGTGCCTGCTGCGCCGAAGTGCCTGGTAGACCAGCGGCCAGGCCAGGCCACCGACGATAACGCCTGTCCAGCGATGCAGCTCGCTCAGACTCCCCGTCGCGACCAGGTCAACAACGGCGAAAAGGATCAGTTCCAGCCCCAGCAACAGCGTGATCACCACACTCTGCTGCCAAAGGGGGTAGGCTCTCACGCGCAAGGACAGATGCTTGGCGAGGTAGACCAATAAGGTCTTGCTCAGGGCATGCACACCGGGAATTCCCAAGATAACGAGATCGACGGCCAGACCCGACAACCAGGCGAGGGACAGCCGCATTCTGGTGGACACAGCCAATGCCCAGTAGATCAGCACGAGAGACACCCAATCCGGCAAGAAACCCCGAATCAGTTCAGGCGCGGGAATCACGAGCAATACCAATGCGATGAACACCGTGGCAAACGGAACCCAGGAGTGCTGTTGCGCGCTGTTGACGCTAATCATCGTCGTCTTCCGTTTCTAATTGGGCGTCTGGTTGCTCGTCTGGCACGGGCACCTCTTTTGCGGGCAGCCACAGCAGCAGGACTTCCCTGTCCCGACCCAGATGGGAGGCCGGTTCCGCAGCAATCGTCATAAACGCCTCAGCAAGATTGCGCTCTACTGCCGTTATTCTGGCAACCGGATACCCCGGCGGATAGCGCCCTCCCAGTCCGGACGTCACCAGCAGATCACCCGCTCGGACGTCTGCATTGCGGTCAAGGTAGAGCACTCTGAGCGGGCGACCGAAGCCACCGCCATAAACCACTGCGCGAAGACCGCTACGCGCCACCTGAGTCGGGACAGCCTGGTCTTCCTGCGTAATCAGGCTGACCTTACTGTGGAACAGGCCCGGCTGGGTGATCTGCCCGACGAGACCGCCCGAATCGACCACCGGCTGACCTTGGAAGATGCCGTCAGCGCTGCCCTTGTTGATCATGACAGCGAGCGCTCCCGGGTCAGGATTCACAGCGATCAGCGCTGCCAGCGTTACCTGTTCAGCCTGGAATGGGATTGCGGACAACAATTCACGCAATCGGGCATTCTCATTTTCAAGAAATTCAAAACGATGTAATCTGGCCTGCAGGATAAGGTTACGTTGGCGCATTGCCTCGAAATCGCTGCGCAACTGATCGGTGGTGGTCAGGTGTCCCTGCATGGCCTGAAGCACAGTGCTGGGCAACGAAGCAAAGAAGTGAACCGGGATGCCGATGACCGCGGCAGACTGGGCAACCGTCCGGACCGGCGGCAGATGAAAGTAGGCTGTTATCAGTGCGACGGACAGCAGCAGGTAGGGACCGAGACCGCGTACGACGCCGTCTCTGCTTTTCACCATCGCGTCACTCCTGGATTCGGATTGTCTTCACTACAGCAACGGCGGTACTGCCGGGGCACTCGCACAAACACGCGACAGACCTACTCGTGAGTGAAGACGTCACCCAGTGCGCTCATTTCCTCCAACGCTCTGCCGCAACCCCGGGCGACACAGGTCAACGGATCATCCGCCACGACCACGGGGAGTCCTGTCTCCTGCATCAACCGGCGATCCATATCCCGGATCAGGGCGCCGCCACCGGCGATCACCATTCCGCGATCACCGATATCGGCAGCCAGTTCGGGTGGCGTATTTTCGAGCGTTTCTCGGATCACCTGCACGATTTGGCGGAGCGAATCGCTGATGGCTTCATATACCTCGTCACTGCCTATCGTCAGACTATGGGACATACCCTGGGCAATATCCCGTCCCTTAATTTCCATCTCCCGATGATCGGACTCATCCCACGCCGTTCCGATAGCTTTTTTCACCCGCTCGGCCGTAGCTTCACCGATAAGAAGACCATGGCGCCGGCGAACGTAGTTGATAATGGCCTCATCGAACGTGTCCCCGGCCACGCGGATAGAAGTCGCATACACAATGCCGCCAAGGGACAGCACGGCGACTTCGGTTGTGCCGCCACCGATATCAACAACCAGTGAGCCGGTTGGCTCCGCCACTGGTAGAGAAGCACCGATCGCCATCGCCATCGGCTCTTCAATGAGGAAGACCTCACGCGCGCCCGCCGTAATGGCTGACTCGCGAATGGCACGGCGCTCCACCTGATTTGAACCGCCCGGCACACAGATCACGATTCTGGGTGACGAAAAAAAACGGTTCTGCTGCACCTTTCGAATGAAGTATTTCAGCATCACTTCCGCCACGGTGAAGTCGGCAATGACGCCTTCTTTGAGTGGCCGAATTGCCTGGATGTTGCCGGGCGTGCGCCCCAGCATCATTTTTGCCTCCTGACCGACTGCCAGCACGGTTTTCTCAGGCGCGAGCGACCCTGTGCGGATGGCAACCACGGAGGGCTCATTGAGAATGACACCCCGATCCGGAACGTAGACCAGCGTATTGGCCGTGCCGAGATCTACTGCCAGATCGTTGGAAAAAAATCCGAAAAGACGTTTGAGTACCATGAGTCGGCGCGGCTGAAAAAGTGACAGGTGCGGAGGCGGTAATCTATCACAGGGCACCACGATAACCCTAGCGGCTAGGATATAATTGTTGCCCTTCCTTCAGTTTCCGCCCTCCAGAAAAACGGTGTCCATTTCAGAAAAAGACGTACTGCGTGTCGCCCACCTTGCCAGGATCAGGGTTTCCAAGGACGAATTAGGGCGTTATCAGGAAGGCCTCTCGGGAATTCTGTCTCTGGTCGAGCAAATGCATGACTGCAATACAGACGGCGTGGAACCTATGGCTCACCCGCAGGATATTCAGCTTCGACTGCGCGAGGACCAGGTGACTGAATCTGACCGGCGCGATGCAATGCAGGAAAGTGCTCCCAAGGTGGGCGAAGGACTGTATCTTGTGCCGCGCGTCATTGAATAGCGCGACCTCAGGGTTGCACTGACGCCCCCAGGCCCAAGAGAACCGTTTTTCATGCTTCACGACCATAGTCTGACCGTACTTCGCGACATGCTGCGCCGTCGCGAGATCAGTAGTACCGAGTTGACTCGGCACTGCCTCGATCGCGTTGCCCAGTACAGTGATCTCAATGCATTCATTACGGTCGATGAATCCGGCGCCATGTCGGCTGCGGCGGCCGCCGACGCGCAACTGGCTCGCGGCGAGTCCGGCCTCCTGACCGGGGTACCCATCGCACATAAGGACATTTTCTGTACCAAAGGGGTGCTCACCACTTGCGGTTCGAAGATGCTGGAAAACTTTATCTCACCCTATGACGCAACCGTTGTGGAATGTTTCGATCAGGCAGGCAGCGTGATCATCGGTAAAACCAACATGGACGAGTTTGCGATGGGGTCGTCCAATGAAACTTCGTTTTTCGGCTCTGTCAAAAATCCCTGGGATCCGGACCGTGTTCCTGGCGGCAGCTCCGGCGGCTCAGCGGCAGCCGTGGCAGCATACCTGGTGGCGGGTGCGACCGGCACAGACACCGGCGGATCGATCAGGCAGCCCGCCGCTTTCTGCGGCCTGACCGGACTCAAGCCCAGTTATGGACGCGTCTCCCGTTACGGGATGATTGCCTTCGCTTCCTCACTTGACCAGGGTGGCCCGATCGCACGCAGCGCCGAGGACGCTGCTCTGATGCTTCAGTGCATGGCAGGATTTGATCCGCTGGATTCCACTTCCATGAACGCGTCCACACCTGATCTGGCAACCCTGCTGGGTACAGAGGTACGGGGGCTGAAGCTTGGCCTGCCGAAGGAATTTTTTGACGAGTCGGTTGATGGGCAAGTGCTTGAAAAGGTGCGCGACTCTCTTGCGGTCTTTGAGCGGCTGGGTGCAACACTTGTCGATGTTTCCCTGCCCAACAGTGCTGCAGGCATTCCCTGCTACTACGTGATCGCGCCCGCAGAAGCCTCTTCGAACCTCTCACGCTTTGATGGCGTACGGTTTGGGCATCGCTCTGAGAATGCGGATGAACTCCTGGATCTTTATGAGAACTCCCGAGCTGAAGGATTCGGTGAGGAGGTCAAGCGTCGTATCCTGATTGGCACCTACGCTCTCTCTGCCGGCTACTACGACGCGTATTACCTCAAGGCACAGAAGATCCGGCGCGTTATCGCGCAGGATTTCGCAAGCGCCTTTGAGCAATGCGACGTTATCGTTGGCCCCACCAGCCCGACAACGGCGTTCCCCATCGGTGCGAAAACCCAGGATCCGGTCGCGATGTACCTCAACGACATCTTTACCAATACCGTCAATCTCGCAGGCCTGCCCGGGTTGTCTATACCGTGCGGCTTTGATGCGGCCGGGCTGCCGGTGGGCCTGCAGTTAATCGGCAAATTCATGGACGAGGCCTCGCTTTTGAGTGCAGCTCATCAGTTGCAGCAGGAAACAGACTGGCATCAACGCATGCCGGCGGGGTATTAAGGATGGAATTCGAGTGCGTCATCGGGCTGGAAGTTCACGTACAGCTGATGACTCAGAGCAAAATCTTCTCGGGATCGTCGACCGCCTATGGTGCGTCGGCCAACACCCAGGCCTGCGCGGTCGACATCGGCCTGCCCGGGGTACTCCCTGTGATGAACCGCCAGGCGGCATTGATGGCGGCTACTTTCGGCCTTTCGGTAGGGGCGACAGTTAACCCCGTTTCCGTTTTCGCCCGAAAAAACTACTTCTATCCGGATCTGCCCAAAGGTTACCAGATCAGTCAGTATGAAATTCCGGTCGTCAGCGGCGGCAGCCTTGAGATCACAACCGAAGCAGGGACCAAAACCATCCGCATCACACGGGCCCATCTTGAGGAAGATGCGGGGAAATCCCTCCATGAGGACTTCCATGGCATGACCGGTATTGATCTGAATCGGGCCGGGACGCCATTGCTCGAAATCGTATCGGAGCCGGATCTTCGCTCGCCTGCCGAAGCCGTTGCCTACCTGAAGAAACTCCATACGCTCGTGCGGACACTGAAAATCTGCGATGGCAACATGCAGGAAGGATCCTTCCGCTGTGACGCGAATGTCTCTATCCGGCCCCAGGGAGAAACCACACTCGGCACGCGTACTGAACTCAAGAACATCAACTCGTTCCGCTTCGTCGAGCGTGCGCTGCATCATGAGATTGACCGTCAGACTTCGGTGGTTGAAACAGGCGGGACCATCGTACAGGAGACCCGTCTCTATGATCCTGACGCAGACCTGACCCGGCCCATGCGTGGCAAGGAAGAAGCACATGATTACCGTTATTTCCCTGATCCGGATCTGCCGCCGCTCGTCATCAGCGACACTGATCTTGCCGAACTCAGGTCGCAGTTACCCGAGTTGCCCGATGCGAGACAGGCCCGCTTTGTGTCTCACTATCAACTGAGTGAAGACGACGCTGTGCAACTGACTGGGCAACGTGAGATTGCCGATTATTTCGAATCCGCTGTTGAACATGCTCAGGGCGAGGCACGCCTGACGGCCAACTGGGTCAATGGCGAGTTGATGTCCTGGCTCAACAAAGGTGATATGGGCATCACGGATAGTCCCGTAACTCCCGCGATGCTGGGTCAGTTGATTCGCCGGATTCAGGACAATACCGTGTCCGGCAAGACCGCCAAGCAGGTTTTTGCAGCCCTGTGGGACGGCGAAGGGGACGCCAATGTGGATGCCGTGATCGAAAATAAGGGATTGACCCAGATCACCGATACCGACGCCATTACCGAAGCTGTAAACAAAGTGATCGAGGCTTTCCCGGATCAGGCAAAACAGGTGCGCGCGGGCGAAGAAAAAGTGGTGGGTTTTCTGGTGGGTCAGGTCATGAAGGCCACTTCAGGCAAGGCCAACCCACAAGCGGTCAATGAGGTCCTGAAAAAGCGGCTCCTGGGTTGATTGCGGCGATGGGGGCGCGGCGTGGCTTGCCGCCTCGCCATGGGCGCAAGACCTGAGATCGGGTAAAGTATCTGCGTGACGGATTTGCCTGCCAACGTAATGAAAAGCGCAAAACCCCTTACCGGAATCCTGTTAGCAGCGCTGACTGTTGGCGGATTGGCTGCCTGCAGCGGAGGCAGCAGCGGGGGCGTATTCAATCAGGCATTCAACGTCTCAGGTCACTGGGCCGGCACCATCAGCGATGAAACGGGCGGGGCAAAAGCGGCGACCATGACCCTGTCTGATGGCGGCGGCACCGTTAGCGGCACGATCAGCATCACCGGACACACATGCATCTCCGGAGGAAACCTGACAGGCACCGCCATTCAGGCGCCTGCCAATACCACCGGAGACAATCCCTTGACGGCTGATCAGGAAAACAGTAATAGCGGCACGGTCAGCCTGACCATCAGCTCGGCCCAGGCCACCGGCGGAGTGAGCGCGGTCACGATCTCCGCCGGCGGCGCCGGTTATACGTCCGTACCGGTGGTCAGTTTCAGCGAACCCCCCAGCGGTGGCACGCGGGCAGAAGGTAATGCCGTACTCGGCACAGGAGAAACAGCAGGCGAGGTCGGGGGAGTCGTCATCACCAATCCAGGCTCGGGATACCTACTCGCCCCAAGTGTCTTTTTCTCAGGCGGCGGTGGATCAGGTGCAATTGCCGAGGCAACCATTGATACCGCGACGGTGACTGATAGTGTCACCTTTACCTTAACGGGTTCGTCTTCTTCCTTGATCGGATCCTATAGCGGTGTGTGGAAAAGCAACACCGGCACCTGCTCTGTGGACACGAGCGGCACGGTCACACTCGCCCGACTCTAATCGTCCCCGCTCCCGATCCCTCTAGTTCGTCACGTCATTGCGAATGTAGGCCGGCGTGGCCTCACGCCACTCCCCTTTGACGCCCTGATTCAGTAGCCGACTGGCGATTCGTACGCCATAACCCGCCTGGGGAAACGCACCTGCATGCCAAACGCAATCTGCGTTTGCCTGGAAGACCGACGCATAACGATCCCAACCGCTGCCCACGCCTACGCAGCCGGGCACGCGTTGGCTCAAGGCCTCGGGATCACTCACCCTGGGCTCCTCTCGCCAGCGCCAGCCCCCGGATGCGTCGGCGTGGCGCTCAAGGCAGCCCCAATAGACCTGTTCCATTCGGGCATCGATCGCCGTCACAATCTGATCCGACGGACTGACGAGGTCCTGGATGCCCTCCGCGAGAATCATCAGAGACGACACGGCCAGCAGCGGCTTTTTGAGAGCCAGGGCAATACCCTGAGCCACTCCGGCGCCGATACGAATCCCGGTAAAAGATCCCGGTCCGGCGTCGTAAACCACCGCATCCAGTGCATTTTTCGAAATTCCTGCCTCGCGCAACACCTCTTCAATCATGGGGAGCAGCAGTCGGGAATGCCCCTGCGGGTCCATCACGCCACGCTGATACACCTGATCTGCAACCAGGCAGGCAGCCGAGCAGGATTCAGTAGCCGTATCCACGGCCAGAATTGTGGGCGAGTCTCCCAAGATCAGGCCTGCTCTCAGAGGCGGGCAATACACCGGGCCAGAGCGTCCTGCCAGTCCGGCATTTTGACGCCCGCCACGCGGTCCAACCGATCACAATCGAGAACGGAATACGCCGGGCGCGGCGCCGGCGTCGGATAAGATTCAGTGGAGATCGGGGTGAGATCGACCTGATCACGCTTGGCCAGTTCAAAGATTTTCTGGGCAAAACCATACCAACTGGTCACCCCGGCATTGGTCACATGGAAAATACCGTACACGTCGTCCCGACCGCTTTCCAGAGCCTCCACCAAAGCGACGCTCGCCATGCCAAGATCCCAGGCAAAAGTCGGCGAACCCATCTGATCGTCAACCACACGCAGCGGCTTCCCCTCTGACGCGACGCGCAGCATCGTCTTCAGAAAATTATGTCCGATATGGGAGTACAACCAAGCGGTCCGCAAGATAATGTGTCGGTCGGTCTCTTTTGCAACGCTCTCCTCGCCAGCCAGTTTGGTTCTGCCGTAGACGCTTTTCGGCGCCACTCTGGCCTTTTCCGTGTACGGTGTTGAGGCAGTGCCGTCAAAAACATAATCGGTGGAATAATGCATTAAGGGGATCCCGAGGATCTGGCAGGTCTTTGCCATTACCCTTGGGGCTTGCGCATTGATGCGTTCGGCAAGCTGCGGCTCAGATTCCGCTTTATCCACTGCGGTATACGCCGCTGCATTAATCACCAACTCCGGCTCAATTTGGCCAATCAAATCTGGCACGCTACCCGGCTCGGCAAGATCCACGTCGGGCTGATCGAGAAACGTCACGTCATGATGGGAAGGCAACAACTCGGCAAGCGCCGAACCCAGTTGTCCCACCCGGCCGAAGACGAGGATGTGCACCGTCTAGACCCCGACGGATAGTTCAGGGAGTTCAGCCAGCCGGGGCGCCACCGCGTCTTTTCCAGACAGGATCGGATCGGCAATCGGCCACTCGATGCCGATATCAGGATCGTTCCACAGTACGCCCGCATCGTCTTCAGGCACATAAAGCGACGTGCACTTGTAGGCCATCTCCGAGATCTCACTCATAACGCAGAACCCGTGAGCAAAGCCCGCGGGGACATATAACTGCTTGCGGTTGGATGCAGAAAGCGTCACGCCAAACCACTCGCCGAAATGGGGTGAGTCCCGGCGTATATCGACCGCAACATCAAAGATTTCGCCGATCAGCGCACGGACCAGTTTGCCCTGCCAGGTGGGGTACTGATAATGCAGTCCGCGCAACACTCCCCTCGTGGAACGCGAATGGTTATCTTGCAAAAAAGCGGTGGGAAGGCCTGCCTCAGCAAAATCACTGGCCTTGAAGCTTTCCATAAAAAAGCCGCGGTCGTCTTCAAACACACGCGGCTCTACGATAACCACGCCGGGCAATGGAGTCTGGGTAATGGTGATCAAGCGGTCTGGCCCAAATGCGCTGCAAAGGAGACCGCAAGGATAACTGATTGACTGCCCGCGCGACACGTGGAGTGTGCGCTTCTGGGCGCTCGCGGGCTTGCCGACGCTGGCAGGATCAGGAAGTTGTGAAAAAACTCTTGAGCCGGTCCGCCCAGGAACTTTCCCGGGGCGAATGCCGTTCGCCACCGGCTTTCAGCATGTCATCGAACTCACGCAGCAGATCTTTCTGCTTTCGGTTGAGATTGACGGGCGTCTCGACCTTGATCTTGCAGAACAGATCACCGACGGCACCGGACCGCACATTCTTGACGCCCTTGCTTTTCAATCGGAAGACGCGCTCGGACTGGCTTTCAGGCGGCACTTTCAGTTGCGCACGACCGCTCAGGGTGGGGATCTCAATCTCGCCGCCCAGAGTCACCATCGCAATGCTGACCGGCATCTCACAGTAGAGGTTATCCCCATCTCGCGAGAAGATAGGATGCTGGCGAATACGGATCTGAACGTACAGATCTCCGCTGCCGCCGGCCGCACTGCCCTGCCCCTCTCCGGCCAGCCGGATTTGATCGCCGTCATCCACACCGGCAGGGACTTTGACCTGCAGCGTCTTGGTTTTCTGCACCGTCCCGCTGCCGCTGCAGTCACTACACGGTGATTGGATCACGGTGCCGCGGCCACGGCAATCGGGACAAGCCTGCTGAATCGAGAAAAACCCCTGCTGCATTCGGACCTGCCCCTGGCCGTTGCAGGTCGCACAGGCCGTTGGCGATGTGCCCGGCCGGGCCCCCGAGCCATTACAGGTGTCGCAACGAACCTGCGCGGGAATCCGAATGCGAGATTCCGAGCCATGCACCGCTTCTTCCAGAGACAGTTCAAGCGTGTACTGCAGATCAGCACCCCGACTTGCACCGGATCGCCGGCCCCCGCCCCCGAAGATGTCGCCGAAGATGTCGCCGAAGATGTCGCCGAAGCCGGCTGCGCCGGGACCCGCTCCCCCTGCGCCGGCAGAAGAATCAACACCCGCATGACCAAACTGGTCATAAGCGGCACGCTTTTGCGGATCGGCGAGGATTTCGTAGGCTTCTTTCGCCTCTTTGAAGGCTTTCTCCGCTCCTTCGTCATCCGGATTTCGATCCGGATGGTATTTCATGGCGAGCCGGCGATAGGCTTTCTTGAGATCAGTTTCGGCGGCCGAGCGATCCACCCCCAGCACCTCGTAATAATCCCGTTTCGCCATAATTCCGCCCGATACTCTATTATTTCAAAACCCGATCAACGGCAAAAGCCGGCACTGTGACATGCCGGCCCTGCCAGGTCGCTCCTGTCTGGGTTCGCACCACAGACTCGAGAAAAACCGCTCAGTCTTCTTTTTTATCCTTAACCTCTTCAAATTCAGCATCGACAACGTCGTCGCCGGCCGACACGTCATCTCCGGACGCCGGACCCGTCCCCGTCGGGGCTTCGCCCGCTTGCTCCTGATACATCTGTTCCGCCATCTTGTGACTGGCTTCCATCAGGGCATTGGTCTTCGCCTGGATATCAGCAACGTCTTCTGTCTTAAGCGCCTCTTCAAGATCAGAGATCGCGCTCTCGATGCTCGCCTTTTCCGCGTCCTCCACCTTGTCACCGGCTTCCGACAGCGTCTTCCTGACCGTATGGGTCATGGCTTCGCCCTGGTTGCGTGCATCCACCAACTCGCGCGCCTTGCGGTCTTCCTCGGCATGGGTCTCCGCATCCTGCACCATGCGCTCGATCTCTTCATCCGACAAGCCGGAGCCCGCGGTAATCTTGATCTTGTTTTCCTTTCCGGTGGCCTTGTCCTTTGCTGAGACATGAAGAATGCCGTTGGAGTCGATGTCAAACGTGACCTCGATCTGGGGCATTCCCCGAGGTGCGGGCGGAATATCCGACAAGTCAAACCGGCCCAGGGATTTATTGTGCTGCGCCATTTCCCGCTCTCCCTGGAGCACGTGGACGGTCACAGCGGTCTGGTTGTCATCCGCGGTGGAAAACACCTGGTTCGCCTTGGTTGGGATAGTGGTGTTCTTCTCAATCAGCTTGGTCATCACGCCGCCGAGCGTCTCGATACCCAGAGACAGAGGTGTCACATCCAGCAACAGTACGTCTTTGACATCACCGCCCAGCACGCCACCCTGGATCGCCGCACCCATCGCCACCGCTTCATCCGGGTTGACGTCCCGCCGGGGTTCTTTGCCAAAAAAGTCCTTCACCGTATCCTGCACCTTCGGCATCCGCGTCTGCCCACCGACCAGAAGCACGTCGTCGATTTCTGAAGCCGACAGGCCCGCATCCTGAAGTGCTGTCTTGCATGGATCAATGGTGCGGCTGATCAAGTCGTCCACCAGCGACTCAAACTTGGCCCGCGTCAGCTTAAGGTTGAGGTGCTTAGGACCGCTTTGATCTGCAGTGATGTAGGGCAGGTTGATCTCGGTCTGCGCGCTGGACGACAGTTCAATCTTGGCTTTCTCTGCACCCTCTTTCAGGCGCTGCATGGCAAGCGGATCACCGCGCAGGTCCATGCCCTGATCTTTCTTGAATTCGTCAGCGAGATAATCGATCAGACGGCGATCGAAATCCTCCCCACCGAGGAAGGTGTCACCGTTGGTCGCAAGCACCTCAAACTGATGCTCGCCATCCACATCCGCGATCTCGATAATTGAGATATCGAAGGTGCCGCCGCCCAAATCGTATACCGCGATCTTGCGGTCACCCTGCTGTTTTTCGAGGCCATAAGCCAGCGCCGCTGCGGTAGGCTCGTTAATGATGCGCTTGACTTCAAGGCCTGCAATTCTGCCGGCATCCTTGGTGGCCTGGCGCTGTGAATCATTAAAGTAAGCAGGCACCGTAATCACGGCCTCTGTCACATCGGTACCCAGGTAACTCTCTGCGGTCTGCTTCATCTTCTGAAGCACACGAGCAGAGACCTCGGGCGGCGCCATCTGCTTGTCTTTGGCTTCGATCCAGGCATCACCGTTTTTCGCCTTGACGATCTTGTACGGCATGAGATCCAGATCACGCTGAACCACGTCCTCGTCGAACTTGCGTCCGATGAGGCGCTTGGATGCAAAGATCGTGTTGTGCGGATTAGTCACCGCCTGGCGCTTGGCAGATTGACCGACAAGGACTTCGTCGTCATCGCTGAATGCGACAACGGATGGGGTCGTCCGGTCACCCTCGCTGTTTTCCAGAACCTTGGGCTTGCCGCCATCCATCACAGCGACACAAGAGTTCGTGGTGCCTAAATCAATACCGATAATGCTTGCCATGTCATTTTCCTCAAATTCCTCGAACGCGGTATTTCAAAATACCGTATGAAACTGAAACTATTATTAAAGTGGGGCTAATCCAGCGGTTTTCAAGCATCGGATGGGGTTTTTTCACCGACATCCTCGCCTTCAGGCGGCTTGGCCACAATCACTCTCGCCGGCCTCAGTAGCCGATCGTGCAGCCGGTACCCTTTCTGAATCACCTGACAGATATGGTTGGGCGCCACATCCGTCGATGGCGCAAGCGTCATGGCCTGATGTGATTCCGGATCCAGCTTGTCGCCCACCTCAGGGCTGATCTCAAAGACAGCAAATCGCTCAAAGGCCGAATCCAATTGTTTCAGGGTAAGTTCCAGGCCTTCAACCACACGCTCTACCACCCCCTCAGTCCCGTCAAGCTCGACTGACTTTGCGAGATCCAGACTATCCCGAACATTCAGCAGTTCGGCCGCAAAACCCTCAAGGGCAAACCGCCTGGCGTTACTGATCTCGGTCTGCGCACGTTTTCTGGCATTTTCGGCATCTGCATGAGCCCGGAGAAATTCGTCCCGAAGCCGGTCATTTTCAGCCCGGAGCGTCTCTATGTCGTCTTCAGATTGATCGCCGGCACCGTCGCCTTTGGCCTCCGAATCCGTCGGATCAGACCCCTGTACAGACACGCTTTCCTCATGCGAGACCGTTTCCTGGCTCTCGTTGTGCTCTGGATTCTTATTCACTTGATGATCCCCTTGCGTTTCATGAGGGGCAGCAGATTCCGCTTTTTGCGAGGACACGTCGTTCTCCTCACCCGTGATGTCGTTGCTTGAATTTTCAGATTTACCGACAGTCATAGACAAGATTTCCCTTTACGGAAGACGCGCGAGTTGGATTATCGGTCAATCTGGGGGTGGAGGCGGGTTTTTCAACCCCACCCCGACAAGAGCCAGCGAAATCCGGCTCAGTGCAGTCCGCGCAGGGCGCTGCCGAGAACCCGGGCCGTAATATCGACTACCGGGATGACCTCCTCATAAGCCATGCGCGTCGGCCCGATCACTCCGATGACCCCGATACAACGGCCGTCATCCTCGTAAGGAGCCGTGACAACACTGCAGTCAGTGAGGGCGCTGTACCCCGATTCCTCACCGATAAAGATACTGATACCGCTGGCACGCATGCTCTTGTCCAGCAGATTCAGCAGATCCTGTTTGGTTTTGAAAGTATCAAATATCTCACGCAACTTTCCCAACTGATCAAAGTCGGGGATACCGAGCAGTTTGGTCTCACCACTGACGACCACGCCCTCTTCGGCGGGCTCCTCGTCAAGCAATTGGCTGGCCATCTCGACGGCTGTGCGCATCATGCGGTTCATCTCGTCGCTGTCCCGCTGCATATCCAATAGCAACCGGTGGCGCACCTCCTGAAGCGTTCGCCCGGCATGGCGTGAGTTAAAGAAATTACCCGCTTCAACGAGTTCACTCGCCGACAATGTCTTATCAAGAAAGATCACGCGATTCTGTACACGGCCGTCATCCGTTACCAGAATCGCGAGAACACGGTCCTCAGAGAGTTCGAGGAACTCGACCTGGCGGAGTTTTGCCTTGTCGGACCCTGGCAACATGATCACCCCGGCATATTGGGTGATGTCTGACAGCAACTCTGAAGCAGACTCCAGCAGTTCGTCCGCATCTTTCGCCCCCGCCAAGGCATCGACGATTTCTTTGGAGCTGGACTTGCCCGGCGTCTGGACCTGCAGTAGGCTGTTGACAAAAACTCGGTAGCCCAACTGGGTGGGTACACGTCCGGCTGAAGTGTGAGGCGCGCGGATCAGTCCCAGATCCTCAAGATCGGCCATCACGTTGCGGACGGTTGCCGCGCTGAGATCAAGCCCCGATTCGCGCGAGAGCGTCCGGGATCCCACAGGCTCACCGTCGCTGACATAGCGGCGGATCAGGAATCTCAGCAGGTGCTGCGCCCGATCGCTGAGTTCCAGATCCTGCAGATTTTCAACGGGTTCTGTCACGCGTTTGCTATTGGGAAATGAAGGTAAAATGTCGGCGAAAGAATCCTAACTAGTCCGGCAATCATACCACCGGATGATCCGCCCGCAATCAAGCGGTCTTTACAGGATAAAGAGCCTGACGGCCAACGATTTACCGTAGAAAATTATGATTTTCAGATCAATCGGCCTGTTCGGTCGCTATCAAGATGCGGCTGTCAAATCCACCCTGAACGAGATTCGAGAACACCTCGAGCAGCGGGGCCGTGCCGTACTGCTGGGCGACACAACGCATCAGGAGATCCAAGGGCTTCGCATTGGGGATAACGGCCAGCCGCTCGCTGAATCTATTGATCTTGGCGTCGTGGTTGGCGGCGACGGCACGATGCTGCATGTGGCAAGCGCGTTGGCACGGGTCGATCTTCCGGTGATCGGCATCAACATGGGCCGGCTGGGCTTTCTTACCGATATCCCGGCAGAGGATTTCCGGGGCGAGATCGATCTCATCCTCGCCGGCGATTTTGAGATCGAAGAGCGCATGATGCTCAAGGCGGGGTTCGTTCGCGAAGGCCAGCTGCACGATGAGCGGCTGGCGCTGAATGATGTCGTCCTGTCCAAAGGGGCGACGGGCAAGATGATCGAGTTCGACACCCGCGTACGCGGAGAGACCATCGGCCGGACTCGGGGCGACGGCGTTATCGTAGCGACGCCCACCGGATCGACAGCCTACGCACTATCTGCTGGCGGACCTATCCTGCATCCGCTTCTCCCGGCTATCGTGGTCGCTCCCATCTGTCCCCATACGCTGGGCCAACGGCCGATTGTCCTGGATGGACATTCGGAGATTGAAATCGAATTTGTCGAATCGGATAACGAACAGGGTTACGTTTTTGTCGATGGCCTTGATTTTGCAGCGGTACAGAGCGGAGAGGTCCTCAAGATTGCCCCCGCGGATCGCTCTGCCCGGCTGATCCGAATAAAAGGTCACAGTCATTACGAAGCGCTTCATTCCAAACTGGGCTGGGGCTGATCTGGCAGCGAGCAATGATCAACTGGATCGATGTCCGTGATTTCGTTGTCATCAAACATGTCCAGGTTAGCTTCGAGCCCGGCTTCACGGTAATCACCGGGGAAACCGGGGCAGGCAAATCGGTCGTCGTTGATGCGTTGGCGATGCTGCTCGGAGGGCGCGCATCGGGGGACCTGGTCCGCAGCGGTTCGGAACACGCAGAGATTCAGGCTGACTTCAATGTCAGCGAGCTCGCATCGGCACGCGACTGGCTTCTCCAAATGGAGCTGGCTGGAGAGGAAGGCGAATGCACGCTCCGAAGGCTGATTTATCCTGAAAAAGCCTCACGCGGTTTTATCAATGGCCGTCCTGTCGCAATCCAGTCATTGCGTGAACTGGGTGCCCTGCTCACGGACATTCATGGCCAACACGAGCATCACCGGCTGCTGCAGCGAGAGGTCCAGCGTGCCGTCCTTGATGACAGTGCAGGCATTCGGGCGGACGTCCAGGTGCTGGCCGAAACGGCCTCCCAAATCTCCCAACGGGCGGCAGAACTCGCTCGAGCCCAGTCTGGCCTGGATACCCGCCGGGATCATGAAGCCCTGCTTCGCCATCAGGTTGACGAGTTGAATGCGCTTGAGCCCGATCCCGAAGAATATGCGGAGATTGGCCGAAAACATGCCCGTCTTTCCCACACCCAGGAACTCGCCCAGGGGGCGTGGGATTTGCTTCAGGAACTCGACCAGGCGGAGACGGCGTCTGCCTCCTCGGTGCTGACCAGAGCCGCCGGGCGACTGAACGACCTTGCCGCTTTTGATACGCGGCTTGCGGCGCTCGCCGATCAGGTCGACGGTCTTGGCGCACAACTCGGTGAAGTCGTCGGAGAACTTCAAGGGTACAGCGACGATTACGCGGTAGAGCCTGATGAGCTCGAGCGGATCAATCAGCGCCTTAGCGCGTTGCACGATGCCGGGCGCAAGTACCGTGTTCCCCCTGAGGCGCTCAAATCCCGTCTGGACGAAATGACCCACGAGCTTGAGGCCCTCACGGCCACCGTGAACGACCCACAGGTGCTCGAAGCGGAACTCAACGAAACGCGGCGCATCTATGACAAGCAGGCAAAAATGATTTCCAAGGCGCGTCAGGAAGCCGCTCAACATCTCGAAAAAAGGATCAATGACCAGCTGCCGTCGCTGGGGCTTGCCGCTGCCGTCTTTCGCGTGGCATTGCGCGAGGAAGACGCCGGCGCACATAGTCCGCACGGACTGGAGAACGTGTATTTCGAACTGCAATCCGGCCCCGACCTGGCCTTTGCGCCCCTGGAGCGGGCAGCATCGGGGGGAGAGCTCTCCCGCGTCAGCCTGGCTATTCAGCTCACGGTTGCCCAAGCGACTCCGACCCCCTCGTGCATCTATGATGAGGTGGATGTCGGGATAGGGGGCCGGGTCGCCGAGATCGTCGGGCAGAAATTGAGGACGCTCGCGCAAAACCAGCAGATTCTGTGCATCACCCATCTTCCCCAAGTCGCCGCGCAGGGGCAGCAGCATCTTCGGGTTACAAAACGCCCGGGCGATGAGACGCAGGTAGAATTGGAGTCACTCGACGCGCCTGGTCGTACTGAGGAACTGGCAAGAATGCTGGGGGGTGTCGAAATTACCGCAAAGACCCGTGCCCACGCGGAAGAACTCCTTTCCCGGACCCTGACATGACCGCATTGATTCGTGCTGCGACAACATCAGACGTCCCGTCTATCCACTCGCTGCTCCGCGACTACGCTGACGATGGACGACTGCTTGCACGCTCGTCGGATGAAATCAATGAACGCCTTCGAGGATTTTTGGTCGCTGAGACCGATGGGGAGGTCTGCGGCTGTGGATCCCTTGAAATCTTTACTCGGGAACTGGGAGAAGTGCGCAGTCTCGCGGTCCATCCCAGCCGTCACGGACAGGGCCTGGGCCAGCAAATGGTGGATGGCATCGAACAAATGGCCCGGGAGCTCGGACTGACCCGGATGATCGCGCTGACTTACGTCCCGGGCTTTTTTCGTAAACTGGGCTACCAGATCGTCGCTATGGAAAGCCTCCCTGAGAAAGTGTTTGGTGTCTGCGTGACCTGCCCCAAGTTTGATCATTGCGATGAGATCGCAATGCAAAAATCACTCACGGACGCCTGAATGCCCCTGAGACTATTTGCATCCGGTATGATGCGTACCATGCGTTTCATCGGTCTTTCCCTGCCAAAAGCCATGCTCTGCCTGTTGATCGGAGCCTCGTTGCTGGCTTCCAGCGGCTGCGTTCGAAGTTATCGGGTGGAAATTCAACAGGGCAATGTCGTCAGTGCAGAACAGGTTGAAAAGATTACTCCGGGGACAACACGTAATGAAGTACGTTTCATTCTCGGCACACCGCTTATCGAGGATCCGTTCCATGCACAAAGATGGGACTATTTCTACAGTCTCGATCCTGCCA
>TARA_B100000686_G_scaffold6695_1_pt1 | contig 22600 bp, 17 predicted proteins | sample TARA_B100000686 | Tara Oceans TARA_B100000686 (sample SAMEA2622733) | marine metagenome | biome: marine biome (ENVO:00000447); feature: marine epipelagic mixed layer (ENVO:xxxxxxxxx); material: "saline water (ENVO:00002010), including plankton (ENVO:xxxxxxxx)" | depth 150 m | reverse complement strand
TCGATGCGAAGGATCTTGTTATGACAACTCAAACCGCAACGTATAGACCCCCAGTAAGAGGTATGACTCACATGGTTTCTGCTGGCCATTATTTGGCCGCTTCAGCAGGTTACCGAATACTGGAAGAAGGAGGGAATGCCATAGATGCGGGCGTAGCATCAGGCATTGTTATAAATGTAACTCTTCCGAACGCCACCAATTTTGGAGGTGTTGCTCCAATAATGATTTACATGGCCGACGCTGATGAAACAAAAACCATCAGTGGATTGGGAAGATGGCCCAAAAAGACTTCTATCGATTCATTTGATGATGATATCCCGAAAGGAATTGCCCGAACTATCGTTCCTTCCGCTCCAGACGCTTGGTTAACCGCACTGGCTGAATATGGAACAATGTCACTGGAGCAAGTTCTTCAACCTGCGCTGGAATTGGCTCAAGGTGGCTTTCCGATATCCAACACAGCGGCAAGTCTCTTACAAAAGCTTTCTGCAACAGTAGACAAAGATGCTCCGGAATGGAAATCAACTTTTGACGTATTCGCTTCAGAAGGAAAAATTCTCCAGGAAGGAGAAATATTAAAACAACCAAATTTGGCGAGAACATTTAAAAGATTAATCGAAGCCGAGCAAGAGGCCAAAAATAAGGGAAGAAAATATGCAATAACGGCTGCACGCGATTTTTTCTATAAAGGCGATATAGCAAAGGAAATAATCGATTATAGTGATAGTCTCGGTGGACTTTTATCACTATCGGACATGGCTGAATTTCATGTGGCAATTGAAAATCCCACAACGGCTAATTACAAGGATTATGAAATCTTAACGTGTGGACCCTGGTCGCAAGGTCCCGTCACTGCCCAAGTGTTACAAATCTTGGAAAACGATGATATATCGGCTATCCCACAAAATACTCCTGATTATATCCATTTACTGTCTCAAGCATTCAATTTGGCTTTTGCTGATCGGCATGAATTTTATGGGGATCCTGATTTCATCGACGTTCCTATTGCTGGACTCCTATCCAAGGAGTATACAAAGAGCCAGAGAGACAGGATTTCGATGCAAAATGCATTTACCGAAATGCCAGATCCTGGTAATCCATGGATATATGAAGGTAAAAACGGTCGAAACACCTTAGGACACCCAGATATCAACAGGGAGAGATTAGAACAAGACACCTCATACACATGTGTAGTAGATAAGTGGGGTAATGCTTTCTCAGCTACACCCAGCGATGCTGTATTTGGTTCTCCTATCGTACCTAGTCTGGGTTTAATGATATCTTCTCGTGGCAGTCAGAGTTGGCTTGATCCTGATCATCCTTCATCCGTTGCTCCTTGGAAAAGACCACGGTTGACTCCAAATCCAGCAATGGCTTTTAAAAGCGGTCGTCTTTTTATGCCATTTGGTACCCCTGGTGGTGATGCACAGTGTCCCGCAATGGTACAAACTTTCCTAAACGTTGTTGAATTCGGTATGAACCCGCAGGCAGCAATAGAGGCCCCACGTTTTGTACCGTGGAATTTCCCTAATTCTTTTTGGCCCCATGCTTATCACCCAGCGTTAATTCATTTAGAGGGGAGAATCTCTCGGGAGGTTGGTCAAAATCTATCTACTAGAGGTCACAAGGTCGAATTCATTGATGATTGGTCCCCCAGTACGGGCGCAATGTCATGCATACTCATAGACCAACAAACTGGATCCTTAAGCGCTGGTGCAGACCCCAGAAGGGATGCCTACGCTATCGGAAGGTAGTTTTAATTAGGTGAGCGAGGACGACCAGATGGCTCTACTAACAGGATTAAAGGTATTAGAGATAGGGGAACATGTCTCGGCCCCTTATGCTGCGGCCAATTTCGTTAAGTTAGGCGCAGAAGTCATAAAAATAGAGCCACCTAGAGGAGATGTCTCGAGGGAACGTGGGCCCTACCCTAGTACTATTACAGACAAAGATCGAAGCGCTTTATTTCTAGCCCATAACCATGGAAAAAAAAGCGTTTTATTGGATCTAAACACTTCAGCTGGACAGGGTAATCTTAGGGCTATGATCCCTCATTTTGACCTTGTTTTAGAGAACCAAGAACTTGGTTTCTTTGATCGGCGTTCTTTAGGGTTTAATGAAATTAACAGGATTAATCCTTGCTTGATTTGGGTTTCGATATTGCCATTTGGTGAGACAGGACCCTATTCAAATTATCTTGCTGATGACCTAATACTATTTCACATGAGCGGGAATGCACACGGAATGATAGGTCCCGTGGAAGACCCTAACCTTGAGCCTCCTATAAGAGCGGGTGGTTATCAATCTCATATGGTGGCCGGATTAACAGCTTCTACTGCTGCGATGATTGCTAACTATAGGAGATTAAACACTGGTGAAGGATGTCGAATAGTCGTTTCTGAATTGAATGCCATGATAACTATGGCCATTAGCGGAATCGCTAATACTGCGTTTGACCACCCTCCCCCTACCCGGCAACTTTCCAAGCTTAGAGGCTCCTCAATAGGAGGAATGGTTTCCGCTATTGGTGGAGTCCTAAAATGTAATGATGGTTATGTGGCCATATCCCCGAGAGAGGATGCACAGTGGGAAAGATGGCTAGACATATTGGGGAACCCATCTTGGTCAAAAGATGAAAAATTTATTTCCAGAGAGGGCAGACAAAATAATGCTTCCGAATTATGGGACCGTCTAACTGAGTGGTCTTCTCTGAAGTCCAAGTTTGATATTGCAAAATGGGGACAAGAGAAACGGATACCTTGTTTTCCGGTAAATACTATTCAAGATTTGTTAGTAGATGAGCATTTAGAGGCTCGAGAATTTTTCGTAGAGATCGCCCATACAAGATCCGGTAATTTATTACATCCAGGATTACCATACAAATTGAGTAATGCAGATTTACCCAAGGGTATGATTTCAGCCCCAGAACTGGGACAACATACTGAAGAGATCTTAGGACGGTATGCGAAAAATGAGTAATCTACCGCTATCAGGCCTACGCGTATTAGATTTCAGTTGGATCATTGCTGGTCCAACTGCAGCGAGACATCTTGCTTTAATGGGTGCGGAGGTTATAAAGATCGGTAGCTCAAGAAGACCTGACCCTTCTGCCGGAGGGGCTCCTTTTCAAGTTTACAATCAGTCTAAGAAATACTGTGCACTCAACCTATCTACCTCGGAGGGATTAGATATTGCAAAGGAACTCGTTTCCACGAGTGATGTCGTAATAGAGAATTTTGCAGCCGGAGTTTTTGAAAGGATCGGTTTAAATTATGAAACCCTTAAGAATCTACGGCCGGATGTAATCATGGTTTCCTCAGCTGGAACTGGCCATACAGGACCAGATAAAGACTATGTCGCTTACGGAAGTCTTTTACAACACTACACCGGATGGAACACAATTTCTGGTTATGGTGATGGTGAACCAATAAAAGGTGGGCTTTGGGCTGATCCATGGGTAGGGATGGAATTAGCCATGGTAACTGTTGCAGCCATAAATTATAGAATGCACACAGGCAAGGGTCAGTACATTGATTTCTCAATGGCTGAATCTCTAACAGCCTCGATCCCTTCTGCACTTTTGGAATACCAAATGACAAACTCATTACCAGTTCCGAGAGGGAATGAGGATCCGATTAATTCCCCTCATGGTGTCTATAAATGCCAAGGCGACGATGAATGGATCGCTATTAGCATACAAAATGCCACTCAATGGGAAAATTTATGCGGAACAATTGGAAAAGAAGAAATGTCGCTTGATACCCGATTTTCATCCTCAGAAAAACGCAGAAGCCACAGTTCTGAAATCGATACCGTGATAACAGCATTCACCTCCGAGTTGAGTGCTCATAGGGCTATGGAAATTCTTCAGGACAACGGCATACCTGCGGGGCCCTCGATTAATGTAGCGCAAGTTTATGAGGATCCTCATACAATCGGCTCTGGCTATCTCACTCCTCAGACCTATCCAAATGGAGTAACAAGATTAATGCCAGGTATGCCTTGGACATCTAATATAGAAAACTCGATTCATCTGGAGGCCGCTCCGGAAATTGGAGACAGCAACCTCAGAATTTATAAGGAATTGTTAGGCATTTCACCTGAAGACTACCAAACCTATACGGAAAACCAAATTATTTACTAGGAGAATTCAACAATGGCAGTGGATTACATAAGAAGGGACGGAATCGGGTATGTGACAATTAATAACCCATCAAAGGCCAATATCTTAGATAGGCAAACCTCCAATGACATCAGTGAAATCTGGAAAGATATTTGGGAAGACCCCGACGTTAGAGCTGTGATCTTGACGGGCACGGGTGATAAGCATTTTTGCGCCGGGCATAATTTAGATTCGAGGCCGGATATAACGCCTGAGGAAAGAGAAAGAATAAGAGCGGAAAATATATTCTGGCCCTTAGCAGGAACTGTCAATGGGGCAAGGATTGGAGCTGATGGAAGATTGGGGGATCATTATCCGCAGATCTGGAAACCGGTTATTGGAGCCATAAATGGTTGGGCGGCGGGAGCTGGATTTTATTTGATGCTCACTTCCACGGACATTCGCTTAGCTTCTCTTGAGAATGCCAAGTTTAAATTTGCCTTACTAACCCAAGGGTGGGTCGGTAGTGGGCCTGGGGCCACCTATCTAACAAGACAGGTTTCTCATGCCGATGCAATGAAAATATTGTTAACCGATGAGCCATTTGATGCTTCCGAGGCATTAAGAATGAATCTAATAAATGAAGTTGTACCTCATAAAGACTTGATAAAAAGAGCTGAAGAAATTGCCTCCGGCATCGTAAAAATGCCCCCGTTAGCGCTACGAATGATGAAGGAATTTGTAATCCGATTCAGAGATATACCAATAACCGAGGCTTGGAGGGTACAAACACTAATGAATGCGTTATTAACTCAACTTAGCGCCGATGGTGAAGAAGGCCGACGGGCTTTCTTAGAAAAGCGTCCACCAGACTTTACTGGATCTATACTTCAGAAGGGACACCCATATGAATCCCTAACGGACGAGGAGAGAGCAAGATTAGATGAAATTCGGCGAGAACAATTAGGTTAAAGGATTAATAATGGCTCTATATAGTGCCTGGAAGGTGAACAAAGAGGAAGTAGTCGCAAAAAATGGGATCGTTACTTCAGCCCTGCCTCTCTCAGCTGAAGCTGGTCTTTCTATATTAAAGGCTGGGGGGAACGCCATAGACGCCGCAGTAGGCATAGGATTTTGCAATGTAGTTCAAGAACCATACATGGCTAGTATTGGTGGGATGGGTTACATGGTGATTCATTTGGCTGCTGAAGCCAAAACTATCGGTGTAGATTTCAATGGAAGAGCCCCACAGGGTATCACTGACGAAATGTACGATGTGTTAGGGCCGTCCACTGGAACAGGATATAAAACCTTTGATGTGCTGGATGACGCAAACAATAGTGGTCCTCTTTCAGCTACCGTACCTGCTACATGTGCAGGTTTTTACGAGGCCCATAAACGCTTTGGAAACCTTCCTCTAGAACAAGTTTTAGAGCCAGCAATTGGTTTGGCTTCCAAAGGATTTGAGGCAAATTGGTATTTGACCATGTCTGCTGCCAATATGCATGACACTTTTGATAGTGATCCTCAATTATCTTCTGTATGGCTCCCCGGAGGAAAGGTCCCGAAAAGCCATCCAAAGCCAGGAACAAAAATCATTCAAAAAGATTTGGCCCACCTGCTGGAAAACTTGGCCAAGAAAGGTAGAGATGCTATGTATTCTGGTGACGTTGCAGAAGCCATAGATGAGCACATGAAAAAAGAGGGAGGAGTTCTGAGGCGAAAAGATTTAGAGGATTATCATCCAGTTGTCGGCAAAACTTTGACCACTAAATTTCGACAATACAATATAAACGTCGTAAATACTCCGAGCGGAGGCATAACTAACCTTCAAACCCTTAATATTTTAGACAACTTTGATCTCAAAAATATGGGGCATAACACTGCAGAATACCTTCATACCTTTATGATGTCGGCCAGACACGCCTTTGCTGATAGATTTGGATACTTAGGGGATTGGGAACATCATGACATACCGATCAATGGCCTACTTTCACCGCTATACGCCAAGGAAATTGCAAAACAAGTGAAGAAACCAACATTCGAGATCCGTGATCTTGGGCAACGTGAACCACTAGTCGAATTTATGGAGAACCCTGTCCATGACCCATGGAGTTATGAGGCTGCTCAAAAAGTCCCCGTTCCATCGCATCCAGCAATGGATACAAATAATGAAGATACGACGCATATTAACGTTGTAGATAAATACAGAAATGCTGTTTCTTGCACTCATACTGGAGTCTTCGCCAAAGGACTAAATCCTCTGGGAACCGGAGTCGCAATGGTTGGAGGCATGGGATGGTTCATACCCAAACCTGGTTACCCGAATTCAATGGCACCTTGGAAGAGACCAATGAATAATATGTCCCCTTCTATGGTCTTGGAAAACAACCGGCCTATTTTGATACAAGGTGCCCCCGGAGCTAGAAGAATCATGAACCGTAATGCCCAGGTAATTCTTAATATATTAGTGTTTGGAATGTCTGCACAGGAAGCTATAATTCAGCCTGTCGTTGATGTAAGCGGTCAAAAAACATTCATTGACAGTAGAATGGATTCGTCCGTATTAAATTCCTTAACTGATTTGGGACATGATATAGAACTATTAGAAGAAGAGCCGGCTCCTACGGGATATTTTGCCAGGCCATCCGCCATACAGATAAACCACGACAAAAATATCTTAAAAGCTGGGGTCGATTCATATCGGCCTACTACAGCCTTAGGGTATTAATATTCAATGAAAATAGTTCATGAAAGGCGGTAGCATTGAAGTATGGCCGTGATTTAATATTTTATATTTCGACCGTTGTCTGTTGACTTTAGGTTATAAATGGAGACCTATGAGTAAACTACGTTGGTTTCTTAACGCAACTGTATCAGCCCTATTTGTTGTGGCTCTACTTAATACCTACATAGGTTACGCATCAACTAAAAATGAGATTATGTTGGTCGAGATCAAAGGTGCCATACAGCCTTCAACTGTTGATTATCTACGCAGGGTAATAAAGACAGCAGAATTAAACGAATCCGCCTCGATCTTGATTGAATTGGATACCCCCGGAGGGATGTTCGAATCGACTAGAGAAATAGTCACCCTGCTATTAGAATCTGAGATCCCCATCATTACCTATGTAGCGCCCTATGGAGCACGAGCCGGATCTGCGGGAACATTTATAGTGGCCGCTTCACATATTGCTGCTATGGCCCCCACCACAAATATAGGTGCCGCCTCTCCAGTTTCTGCTGACGGCTCTGATTTAAACAATACCCTCCAAAGCAAAGCAACTCAAGATGCCGCAGCTCTCATGCGAAGCATATCTGAGGCGCGATCCAGGAATACTACCGCCCTTGAGGCAACAATTTTTGAAGCCAAGGCATATAGCTCAGAAGAGGCATTAGAAAAAAATATTATCGATAAAATCGCACAAGATCGAGAAGAACTTCTGAACATGATTAACGGAATGGTAGTTACTACTCAGACAGGACCAACAACCATCAACACCGAATCAATCAACCTACAGGAAGCAAAAAGGAACTGGAAAGAGAAATTCTTAGATGCTGTTGGCGACCCAAATATAACTTTCATACTCCTTACAATAGGAAGCATTGGATTAACCATTGAATTTGTCAGCCCCGGAATATTGGTAGGAGGTTTTGTCGGGTTGTTAGCAACAGCCCTCGCTTTTGTTGGAATGGGTCAGTTACCTGTTAACTGGCTTGCTATGATTTTAATAGTGGCGGCGGTAGTCCTTTTTGTCTTGGAAACCCAAGGAGCGGGACTTGGACTTTTTGCAATCGGAGGAACTATTTGCTTTACCCTTGGAGGATTTCTCTTATACGGAGATTTCGGCAGTAATCCCACTGGAAAAAACCTTTTCAGCCTGAGCATGTGGCTGCTGGCCTTTGTAGTAATTGTCTTATCAGTGCTGCTTCTATTCCTAGTTATGGCTTTGAGAGATACCATGTCTAGAGGAAGTCCAAGTAACTATGCAACTATTATAGGTAGTGAGGGTATAGTCCGTGTGGCATTAGATCCAACAGGAACGGTTTTGGTTGGATCAGAACTGTGGACCGCAACATCTGAACAGCCATCAGAGATAGAAGAGGGAAAGGTAGTTGTAATAAACAGTTACGATGGAGTTCAATTACTAGTGTCTGAAAGAACGAAAAAGACTTAAGGAGTCCAATATGATCCCGATAATTAAGATCGTACGGCAATATGAAAGATTGGCAGTCTTCACCCTTGGGAAATTCAGTGAACGAGGAGGATTGAAAGGTCCCGGTTTACGAATTTTGGTTTGGCCGATTCAGACTGCGACTAGGATTGACCTAAGAGAGGAAGTAATAGACATTCCTCGCCAAACAAATATAACCAGTGATAACGCCCCTTTAGATATCGATTTCCTGGTCTTTTTAAGACCGATTGAGCACGAAGCTCAAAAAGTAGTTCTTGAAGTTGTAAATTACCATCAAGCCGTGATCGGAATGGCTACCACAATATTACGGGCAGTGGTAGGTGAAATGACTGTTGACGAAGTGCTCTCACAGCGTGAGCGAATAAACGACGAATTACGGGTCAAGTTAGATGAAATCACTGGACGCTGGGGGATAAAGGTTACTCAAGTTGAGATCAAAGAAATAGAACCAGCTGATGACATACAAGCAGCCATGAATAGACAAATGGCCGCAGAAAGGTTACGTCGAGCCGAAGTAACCGAAGCCGAAGGAAAAAGGCAAGCTGCCATAACGGTCGCGGAAGGGGAAAAGCAAGCTGAAATATTAAGAGCAGAAGGACAGCGGCAGTCAGATATCCTTACAGCGGAGGGAGATCAGCAAGCTCAAGTTTTGAGGGCGCAGGGTTTCAGCACAGCTTTAGACCAAATATTCAGTGTAGCTCAGAATGTTGATACTAAAACTCTTAGCTTACAGTATTTTGAAACACTGAAAGAGATGGGAAGAGGGGATTCCACAAAATTCATTTTCCCAATGGAGTTCACTAAACTACTTGGCCCTTTTGCTTCAGCGTTGTCGCTAATTGACGATGCCAAGCCTAGTGACAGAGAAGATCAGATGACCGATAAGGAATAAACCCGTAATAGAAACGGAGAATGCTCGGATGAAGATGACTGTTATGCCAATAACATAAGTCGCGATCACTACTAATAAATTATCATGGACTCCGGTTCATTTCTTTTATGGAAATCTTTGCATGCCAATAAAACCTTCCTCCCGACTAACTCAAATCCAACCGCCTGCCACCCTGGTAGCAGGCGAAAAAGCTCGGCAACAAGCTAAGCTAGGAAGAGACATTATTGACCTTGGTCAATCTAGTCCATATCACGTCACGCCTGAGCATATAATTAAAGCTGGTGTATCGGCTTTGGAAACCGGCCTCACCAATATCAGTTCCTCAAGCGGAATCTCTGAATTCAAACAAGCTTTGGCAAACAAACTTCAAATTTATAATAATCTCGATATTGATCCCGATAAAGATTTGATAATTACACCGGGCAGCAAAATGGGTCTCTATGAATCCATCAATGCATTTGTCGGGCAAGGAGACGATGTTTTAATCATAGAACCCACTTGGGTGAGTTTTAGACAACAGGTCGCGTTAGCACAAGGAAACGCTATTACTGTTCCGTTAAGTGAAGAAGAAGAATATATGATCACCTATGATCAATTGACCGATAGCATCACAGACCAGTGCAAAATGATTGTCATAAATAACCCCAATAATCCAACGGGGAGGGTGTACACAAAGACAGAGTTGGAAGCTGTTGCAAGGGTGTGTCAGGAGAACGATTTGTTGGCGTTATGTGATGAAACATACGAATATTTTACTTACGATGATAATTCACACATAACACTCGCATCATTACCTGGCATGTGGGATAGAACTCTTACGAGTTATACATTTACCAAGGCCTATGCTATGGCTGGCTGGCGACTAGCCTGTATAGTAGGTCCCAGTGACCTGATAAGCCCCCTTATTAGCATACATGAGCACACTGCAGGTTTCGTATCTCCCTTTATACAAGTTGCTGGAACCCAGGCATTACAAGGACCCCAAGACCATATATCACTATGGAAAGCCGATTGCGACATACTGCGTACTGAAGTCGCCAGTTTGCTGAATTCTGTTACCGGAGTAACCTGCCCTACTCCACAAGGTGCGACATTTGTGTTTCCTAGGTACGACTTACCTATATCGTCTAGCGTCTTATCCGAGTTGCTTGTGGAGGAGGAAGGTGTAGTGGTGACACCGGGAATTGGATTTGGTTTATCAGGAGAGAATCATTTTCGCATTGCGCTAATGCGTTCACCAGTGGAAAGAGTTCTTGAAGGTGCTCAGAGAATAGTACGATTCTTAGAACGACGCTATCTTAAATGAAGGTCAACTTTATTAATCTACCTTATAAGTTTTCAATAAAGTCCGTTTGTACCTTTCTGGACTTCATCAGAAGCGCTCATCTATTTTATCATCCGTAGCGACCTCAAAAAATTCTATCTTGTAGTCAGATATTAATGGAAATAATTGATCATTTGCATCCAAAACACTTTTAGGAACATTCGGCATCCTATTGGCGCTTATAGTTTCCTGCATCCATTCTGCACAAACCGTAAATTCATCGGCAGGAGTCCCTGATCCTCCAATATATACAGTGGCCTCAGAACGACCTGTGTTTTCTTCATAGGATTTGCATATAGTTTTCAGCAACCTAGCGACTTGCCATGAATTTTTCCGTTCAACTTTGCATGTCCGCCTGATTAAAAACATAAGTCTCCTTCCAAGTTATACACTGTTGAGTTGGTTCAATAAAATCAGGATGTACATTGTACACTCCAATACCTATTGCTTCGTATAGTGTATGATCTTTCAGTTTTAATATGATAATAGGTTATTTAGATTCCCTCAGAAAACAGCACTACAAGTGGTTGGTCCTCTTTTCTGGCGCCCTTTCCATTTTCGGAACCGCATTTGATAGAGGCTCATCGAATGTGATAATCCCCGAGATAGCCCAACATTTTTCGGCCGATTTACCTACTGCCCAATGGGTAGCTATTTCATATTTAGTAGTCATATCAGCTTTAATGCTGCCATTAGGTCGCTTCTCTGACATAGTGGGCAGAAAGATAGTAATAGTTGTCGGTCTTTTCGTGTTCACTCTCGGAGGGATCATTTGCGCACTGTCCCCGGAAATGTTTTTGCTATTCGCAGGTAGAATCCTACAGGGTTTTGGAGGAGCAATGATACAAGGGACCTCTATGGTGCTTATACTGGACGCTTTTGGCCAAAGGCAAAAGGGGCGGTCCATAGGGCTCGTAATGATCTTTGTTGGACTGGGTAATACGACCGGACCAGCAATAGGAGGATTAATCACTGGTGTCTTAGGGTGGAGAGCGGTATTTTTAGTGACTTCTTTGATTACTTTAGCCTCTGCTTTTCTGGCTATCATTATTCTTAAACCTGATAGTAAAAGGAAGGACGCTGGTGTATTCGACTGGCTAGGGGCTTTATGTTTCACCAATTTTCTAATCACATTATTAGCCAGTTTCACGATGGTTCCATCCTATGGTTGGACCTCGGTATACACACTTCCAATTCTGGGTTTGTCTATTGTTTTATTAACTGCTTTTATAACAAGATCTATAAAATTTGATGACCCAGTTCTTGATCTAAAAAATTTCTGTAAACCCTTGTTTACTACTTCGATTGTGGCCATTCTTCTATGTTTTTTAAGCATGTCCTCCGTTTGGTTTCTTTTACCCTTTTATTTAAAATATGTTCTTGGCTACACTCCTCAGCAGATAGGAATGGTCTTTATGCCGGCTGCTGCAGGGATGGCCATAGCAGGTCCAATATCTGGCAGACTTTCAGATAAATTTGGTTGGCGCCCATTCACTATCACCGGGCTAATGTTTGCAACTTCTGGATTGATAGCACTATCGTTTTTAGACGAAAACTCGCCTAGGTGGCTACCGATTTTAGGAGTTCTACCTATTACCACAGGAATGGGCATATTTTACGGTCCTAATAATAATGCTGCTTTGAGCGTGATCGAAGAAAAATCATACGGGGCCGTTGTAGGATTTATCAACTTGGTTAGAAACTCTGGGAATTTGATCGCGGTACCGATTTCCACTTTGATAGTAACCTCAGTCATGAGTTCTCAAGGACATCCTCCTGATCTATCAGCCGTGACTAAACACGCGACCGACGGGGTGATCCCCTCTTTCATATCAGGAATGCACTCTACATACATATCATTGGCCATTCTTGTCGGAATAGGTACAGCTTTATCATTGTACAAAGGTAAAACGGCGATCATTAAAAACTAGGAAGATAAACGCATTATTCGATACATATGTTTGTAAAGTTTGAACGCTTCCTTTATAAAGTGGATTGTGGAGGTTTCGTTAGCTTCATTCGTGTGTACTTGCACAGCATCTTGAAACAATGAAAATTCAGTGTGATATACCTCAACTCCATGTTTTCGCACTCCTTCTGCAAATCTTCTGGATTCTTCGGCCGGAACTAACCTGTCGTGGAGATCATGCATCAGCAAAACATCGGCCTTCAACATAGATATATTGGTACTAGGAGAAATAGCCTCAAGAAAGGTAACTGTTTTGTTGTTCAATCCATTAATCGCCTCCTGAGCCTCACTTAGATTAGGCCCTGTAATTAAGGTCAACACCGATCTACCACTCTCACTCAATGACTCAAATTGAGTTTGATTCCAAATACCACTATTCAATATCTCCATGAGGATTTCCCGGTCATCAACTTCGGCCCCCTCAATCAGATGGGTAGTAACCATATTTTTTGTTAATTTGTCAGGAGCCCAATCAGCGGAAGTTCCGGATTGGAACTTAGTTGCAGAAGAGGTCGCTTTAACCAAATCAAAGGCATTGTAATATCCAGCAAAAGAATTAATGAAATCGACTTCTTCGTTGATCCTTGAAGATTGGGCCGCAACGACAGCCATTGAAGCTCCAGTGCAAATACCACCCATTCCCACTCGCGTTCGGTCCGTTCTTTCATGATTTTGAAGATACTCGAAACCGTCCACTAATATTTCTATATCATCGGCCATAAGCCTGTTGTGAGTTTGCGTATCCAGCCATGGAATCAGAACCACCATCCCCGTTCTTGCTAAGCCCTCAGCTAAAGCTACAATCCGCTCTTCGTCCCGTTCCGGAGGAACAATTCCCATGAAGAACACAACCCCGGGATGGACCCCGTCCCCAGATGGTAAATATATATCACCCTCAGAAATACCCACGGAAGACGTGAATACAATCTCTTGTCTTATGGGAGTACCAGATAAGTATTCAAGAGGTTTCACGGGTATGTCAGGCAAAATTTGCGGAATGAAAAGAACCGCCTTAATGGACGCCTTCCCTTGAGGGCTCAAAACAAGGATTACCATTAAAATAATAATTAACAGACATATTTTTATTGACTTACGCATTTAATCATTCCTATTGCCCATAAGGTTATAGTCTCAGTTATATGCTGTAGTATCGGTAGTATACTTTCAGCACGGATTCTATAGGAAGGTTTGTATGTCAACTTACGTTTTAATACATGGCTCTTACCAGGGCGGGTGGATATGGAAACCCACTGCTGAAGAATTAGTGAAGAGAGGGCACACCGTATACACCCCAACCCTGGACGGCTGCGCCGAGCGTTCAATCTCTGTAAGGCCAGGAATAACTATAAAAAGTCAGGCGGAAGAGATCTCAGGTTTACTGAACTATCAAGATTTAACAGATTTGATATTAGTCGCGACTAGTACCGGAGGCTTAGTCACATGCAAGGTCGCAGAACTTTCTCGTAGTAGAGTCAAGGAGATATTTTTCGTCGATGCTCTTGCCCCACAACCAGGGGAGCGAGTTCAGGATATCGTTGTGAGAGATCCATCCTATCCGCAAACAATTACTGAATTAACCCGAGGACCTTCAGACTCTGAATTAGAGGAGCGCCTTTTCCAGGATTTGGACCCTGATCTCAAAAAATGGGCTATAGAAAGGATTACAATGCATCCAATCGAAGCCACAGACGCCCCGGGGGAGTTGGACAATTTTTGGAGTCAAGATTGGAATGCGACTGTAATTAGATGCACGTTAAGTTCCAATCCATCACGAGAGCATCAAAAGCGGACAGCCGATAAATTAAATGCTGCATGGCATGAATTGGAAGCAGGTCATTACCCTATGTTGAGTCACCCAAAGGAACTATCGCAACTCCTTGAAAAATGACAGTATCAACGGATTTTAAGTAAGTGATGACTGGAATACACTAATGGGTACTCTTTACATAATAGGCACACCTATAGGTAATCTAGAAGACGTCACTTTCCGAGCCGTTGACATTCTTTCTCAAGTCTCTTTGATAGCTGCAGAGGACACAAGAGTCACCCAAAAATTACTGGCTAGATATGATATAAAAACCAAAAAGACTAGTTTTAACAAAGATAACTACACTCAGAAAATATCCGCAATTCTGGATGAATTGGATCGGGGAGACATTGCACTCACCACCGATGCTGGTACGCCCGGTATTAGTGACCCTGGTTACCAATTGGCTAAAGCTGCCTATGAGGCAGGTTTTACGGTTATGGGAATTCCAGGACCTTCTGCAGTCACAACTATTTTATCTATGTGCCCCTTCCCGACTGATTCCTTCCTATTCGCTGGATTCCCTCCACGGAAGACATCAGACTTAGTAAGATTTTTGAGTCAATATGAGACATTAGCAGTCCCTATAGTGCTGTTCGAATCTCCCAACAGGCTAAAAACTCTTTTGGAAGAACTGGTCAATCTATATCCTAAACGCATCATTTTCGTCGGCAGAGAGATGACTAAATTGCATGAAGAAACCTTCCTTGGAAAACCTGCCGACGCACTAAATCATTTCAACAACCCCAAAGGAGAATTCACCTTAGTCTTATCGGAACCTGATGTTCCGATACAACACTTAGATAGAAGTTACATATTGACCTTGATCCGAAAATTGTCGGATGAAGGGATTGGCATCAGGGACATTTCACGAGAGATAGTTTCAGTTACAAATTTAGGAAACAGCGGAGCCTATAAATTAGTACTTGATACACTTGAAGAATAAAAATAAGAAATTTATCAGCACGAAGGGTTAATGGTGACCGAAAGAAAAATATCCAATATAGATCTTAGCTTGCCTTCAATACTGGAGATGTCAAAATTGGAACTCTCAGACTCTCTAGTAGCCCTTGATCAACCGAAATACAGGTCTGACCAAGTCTGGAGATCAATCTACAAAGAAGGAAAGAGTTCCTTCGACGATATGACTAACTTAAGTAAAGACCTAAGAAGTATATTGGCCAAAAATTATTCCATCGGAAATGCGTCTACACTCATTTCAAAAAAATCTGCCGATAGTAGTACCGACAAAATGTTATTTCAATTACCTGACGGTGAATTAATTGAAACTGTCTTAATGCGTTACGGGCCAGACGGTCATCGGAGAGGAAGAAAAACAGTTTGCGTATCCACACAAGCTGGATGCGCCCTAGGATGCACCTTCTGTGCTACGGGTCAGCAAGGGTTCAGAAGGAATCTAACCGCTGGAGAAATTACAGAACAAGTCTTAACAATGCAACGATTGGCAATGGCGGAAGACAAAAAAGAAGTAGAAGCAGGTACGAGGTCTCGAGGAGAGATACAAGGTGTTACCAATGTAGTTTTCATGGGTATGGGGGAACCACTAGCAAATTACAAAAACATGATGGATTCTATTCGGGTTCTTAATGATCCTAAAGGAATAGGAATAGGGGCTAGGCACATAACAGTGTCTACTGTCGGGCTGATTCCAGGCATAGAGAAAATCGCCCAGGAAGATATCCAAATAAATCTCGCAGTCTCCTTGCATGCGCCAGACAACGAAACTAGATCGGAAACAATGCCAGTAAATAAACGATATCCAATAGAAGAACTAATCGATGCATGTAAATACTTTGTAGATGAAACTAACCGGCGGGTTTTCATTGAATATGTTTTATTAAAAGGTCAAAACGACACATCAAGGCATGCCAACAAGCTTGGGCGGATTCTAAAAGACCTACTTTGTCATGTGAACCTCATACCGGTGAATCCCACCGAAGAAGGCCCATATAGACGAACTGGATATGAGGCCGCTCGTAGATTTCAATCAGACTTAAAGAAATTCAATATTCCTTCCACCGTCAGAATGGAAAAGGGCATCGATATAGATGCAGGATGCGGACAGTTAAGAGATCGGGCCTTGGCCGGGCAAACCTGAGTGGGGATCTTGATTAATGTCTTTTACAATTCAGCTACGCCCCTTATGCTACTATTCCTAAGGATCCCTTTAGGAGAAAATGCTTAAAATATGTCCGAAAACATTCTTGTATGCGTAGCTTGGCCATATGCCAACGGATCTATCCATCTTGGTCACGTTGCAGGCGCATACTTACCAGCCGATATATTTGCTCGATATCATCGTATAAAGGGCAATAACGTGATTATGGTCTCAGGCAGTGACGCCCATGGAACCCCAGTAACCATTACTGCAGAAAATGAAGGTGTGTCCCCCGAGGAAATAGCCGACAAGTATCAGCAAGAATTTTTGAAAGACTGGGACGGTCTGGGAATCAAGTGGGATCTTTTCACTACCACTCATACAGAAAATCATTTCAAGGTCACTCAGGATATTTTTGTTCGATTGTATGAAAAGGGTTTTATTTATAAAAACACCATGTCTCAGCCTTTTTGCGAATATCATAATAGGTTTTTAGCAGATAGATATGTGGAAGGGCAGTGCCCGCATTGCGACTCTAACGGAGCAAGAGGTGACCAATGTGACGGCTGTGGAAACACACTTGACCCCAAAGATTTAGTTGATATTAAACATAAAGACTGTGAATCAACCCCTGTTTTTAAAGATACTGAACATTTTTTCCTAAAACTTAGCGCCTTTGAAAAAGATTTGATTGATTGGGCGTCTGAAAAATCCCATTGGAAACCTAATGTAAAAAACTTCACCCTCGGGTTTTTGGAGGGTGGTCTAATAGATAGAGCCATTACCAGAGATATAACCTGGGGTATTCCAATACCACTTGAAGGATATGACGACAAACGAATATATGTATGGTTCGAAGCAGTCATAGGTTATCTTTCGGCTTCTATTGAATGGGCATCCTACACTGAAAACCCAGACCAATGGAAAGAATTCTGGAAAAAAGATTCGAAACCTTATTATTTCATGGGAAAAGACAACATCCCTTTCCACACCGTCATTTGGCCAGCAATGCTCATGGGATATGAAGATCTCAATCTGCCATATGATGTTCCCGCAAATGAGTACGTCAACATGGAAGAAAAGAAGATTTCCACAAGTAGGAATTGGGTTGTTAATTTAAAAGATTATCTGGAAAGATATGATCCAGACCCGCTCAGATTTTCACTGGCATCAATAATGCCAGAAACTAGCGATTCCAACTTTTCCTGGTCCGAATACGTTAGGAGAAACAACGACGAACTAGTGGCTACATTTGGAAACCTAGTTCACAGAGTGCTTTCGATGACGAACAGATATTTTGATGGAGTAGTCCCTGAATATAGTGAAAGGGATGAACTCGATAAATCCTTGATGGAAGAAGCCTCTAAAACTATTACTTTAGTAGCGACAGAATTAGAAAATTGTAGATTTAGAAAGGCCCTAGAACATTCAATGTCATTAGCTCAAGAAGCAAATCGCTACCTTGACGAGAAAGCTCCTTGGAGCGCAGCCAAAAAGGACATTAAATCTGCAGGAAACACTCTCTATCATTGTCTAAATGTTATCAATTGTCTCAAGACCACTTTCTCTCCAATTCTTCCATTCAGCTCTGAAAAACTTCACTCTATGCTAGGACTGGAAGGAAGAGCTACAGACCAAGGTTGGAATTGGATCCCTGACCAAGTAGCCTCAGGGCATAAATTAGGTGAAGCAAAGGCATTGTTTGTTAAACTTGAAGAAAGTGTAATAGACGAGGAAGTCGCCCGATTGGGCCTTAGTTAGGAACCTCACATCTTGCAAACTTTTTCAATATTGGAACCCATATCAGCTCAACTGAATTTAGTTGATGACAGATTGCAAGAGTTTTCTAATAGCTCGGATCTCCCCTCTTTAAAGGAATTACTGACTCACGTTTTCGACTCGACCGGTAAATTGGCTAGGCCTGCTCTAACCCTACTCACGGCGGGATTCCATCCCAACGATGGTGAAAAAGTAGTAACTATGGCTACCGCGGTAGAAATGCTACACGTAGCAACTTTGATCCATGATGATACAGTCGATGAAGCTGACACAAGAAGAGGTCGAGTAACAGTGAGCGCTAATTGGGGTCAACATACTGCGGTGCTTCTAGGGGACTATATCTTTGCTGCTTCAGCAACATATGTATGTTCAACCGGTAATGTCAGAGTGATAAGAAGATTTTCTGAAACAATCATGGATCTATCAAGGGGGCAGATGCAGGAAACCGCAAACAGTGGAAATATCAATCTTGGAATGGAAGATTACATGGAACGTATTTACTTCAAAACCGCTTCCTTATTTTCGACCTCCGGAGAATCAGGAGCCATATTGAGCGGAGCGCCGGAGCCGGTAGTGCAGATGCTGAAGACATACAGTGAAAAAATAGGGTTGGCGTTTCAAGTAATTGACGACGTCCTGGATATCGCCGGAACAGAACAGGAAATAGGCAAACCAGTAGGAAGTGACTTATTGAATGGAATAATAACATTACCAACCATTTACGCAATGAAGGATGCAAATTGTAGGCGAAAAATGGAGGTTTTCCTTAGCGATACTTCCAACACCGAACTTCATTCGGAAATCGTGCAAATGGTAAAACAATCCGATGCAGGACAACTTTCTTATCACTACGCATACCAATTAGTCGAGGAGGCTAAATCTGCACTACAACCGCTCGAAGACAATGACTACAAAAAATCGCTGCTCCTTCTCGCAGACTTCATCACGTCGAGGAAAAATTGAACCTGCTCGCTTGGATTCCAGTATTGCCTGGGTTTCTGAACAGAACCTAAACAATCAATGAGAATCCAATATCTTTAGTTAGTACTATAATTCCAGCAGCCAGCTTGTATGTAATGGCTGATGGTATCTATATATCCACTACCCGTTCAAAAATTTGGACACGGTGCCTATTACTCTCAGTCACATATACCCTACCCGATTCATCTAGTTTGACTGAGGTAGGGCCCCAAAAGAATTTTTCAATGTGCGCCGACTCCTCATGCGGGTCTCCGGCAAATTGGGCGACATCGGGTTCTAAATTAGAGCGAGATCTAGGTTCTGCCTCTTCGTAGTTACCATCAAAATACTCATCTGCCCATTTCGATATTGTTGCTTGCCCTCTTTCAGTCTGTATAAAATTCCCATCACTATCCAAAATCTCAAGCCTTTCATTACCCCAATCAGTTACGTAAATATACCCATCTTTATCAACCGCCACACCTGAAGGGTTTTTAAATTGCCCATTCCCAGACCCAGAATTTCCGAAAGTTCTAATAAAATTTCCATCGGAATCGTATTTGACTATACGGTCATTACCCCAATCTGCGACATATATCGAACCTTCTTCTGCTACACAGACACCCCAAGGCATATTCAGAGTCTCCTCTCCTTGGTTACCAAAACTCATAAGGAATATACCGTCTTTTGTGAATCTCTGAATTCTGTTGTTCCGATGGTCCGCGATGATAAGGTTTTGCTCCATGTCGAATGCAATTCCGGAAGGTCCACTTAACTGACCCTCCTTGACACCAGCTTCGCCCCAATGATGAATGGGGTGGCCTTCATGGGAAAAAATATTTATACGATTATTTTGTTCATCACTAACATAAACATTTCCATCCAAATCGGAAACCATCCCAGTGGGCCACTTAAATTCACCGAGTCCTTCCCCATAGCCCCCATAAATTCCAAAGTACTGACTATCTAAGTCGTACATAGTAATTCGCAATTGAGCGGTGGCCGGAACATAGGCTCTACTAACCGTATGTATTCTGCCGCCCTTGCCAATAGCGGTATCGACTGGGAACATAAAACCTCTTCCGTCCATGACGCATATCCCAATAGTATGGCTGTATTTCAGAAAAGATTTTTCCGTTCGTTTTGTCGTCATAACATCCGCTCTAAGTACTTAAGATTGTTGAAACTCTGGAACGGAAGCTATCAAACTCATAAGTTCAGATATCTTTTTGGTCGCAGTTTTTTTGTCTTTCAATAAATTAATCTCGGATATGCCATTTTCATTTGCAAATTCAATTAAAATATCATGGATATATTCTGATGTTTGAATCGCTCCCAATTGATCTAAGCACTGATTCACACACTCTTCCGCCGATACGGAGTCTCCTAATTCTACTAAAACATTTTCCACTATCTTTCTCACACCAGGTTTGGATATATCGCCCAGGTGTTGAGCGGCAAAATTAACACGTTCAGTCAGAGAGCCAGTCTCAATCCATTCTAATCCTTGATGCCAACCTTCCACAGAAGGAGGATTAAGCAACTGTTGTCCCATAAATGCAACCTGGCTGTTCCTTTCAGATATACGAATATTCGGCATACCGAATTCTCCAGTTGTCCGAAGTACATTACCAGCCAATTCAGCAGGGCTTTTGATTTTTTTATAGTGACATTTTTCAGATTTAAAAAAATCCGAATTGAAAAGCACCCTGATCATCTCTCCGATATCATACCCACTATCAAAATACGTTCTTTCTAATATAGAGATAGCTTCCACATCCTGTGGATCTTTATAGGGCCATGATGGAACCGGAGGCTCATCGGCAACGAAAAAATGGTATAGATGTCTAGATATGAATCTAGCAGTGGCAGGCTGTTCACAGATGATTTTTATTATCTCTTCGCCATTGAAATTCCCCTTTCTTCCAAGAAAGGTTTTCTCGCCACCATCATGATCATGCTCTTTATACTCATATCGCCAGGCCAATTTACCATAGGGCATTATTGAATTTCGGATTGCTAGTTGCTTTATATAATCAGAATTAGCAATACTCCATCCTGTGAAAGCCCTAGAGCATTCCTTGATATCATCTTCACTGTAATTCCCAACTCCCATGGAAAAAAGTTCAAGAAGCTCTCTACCATAATTTTCGTTAATCGCACCGTTATGATTGTCTACATTATCTAGCCATATAATCATGGCAGGATCTCTAGACAGCATAAGCAAAAGTTCGTCTAATCTCCCGAGACCATGGTTCCGGAACATCCTTAGCTGATCGGACATTGGTTTCCCATTGGTAACCTTGGTGTATCCCGTTGCAAAGACGTTGTGCCAAAAAAGAGCAATTTTTTCCCTCAAAGGGGAATCTGTGCATACCAATCTATACAGCCAATACGAGCCTGCCCCGGAAGTATCATGAGTCACTGACTGATCAGGAAAGTAGCGCCTAACTAAGGCGTCATTTATTCGAGAAGAATCAACATCATCTATCAATTGATCCACTACCGTTTCGTAACCCATTGAAAGATAAGCATTCAATTCTGTTTTTGTCGATCCGAACCCAGCTCTTCTAAGCAAGTGGGCCATCAATTTAACATCAGGACTTGTAGTCACCATGCTCGCTCTTTACCTCAATAATGTTTTCAACTGTATAAATTGTTCGCTTAATGTAATTTATCATAAACACCAGAAGCCTTCATGAGTGCAGAAAGACTGGCCACAAGGTGTGTGCAGATGATAGTGAAGAATTCCGGTAGGGTTTTAGTGTGTATTCGAATACCATTGATTTAATTTAATTCTGTTTCCGAGATAAATGGTAATAGAATCGTTACCCTCGCCCCACCTTTTGGGCTTTTCAAAATTTTTATAGTTCCGGAATGAATTTCGACCTGCTGCGTGACAAGGGACAAACCTAAACCAGAACCTTGCGTAGCATTATTAGAGCCTCTATGAAACCTTTCTAAAACCAAATTTCTCTCATGTTCTTCAACTCCAATCCCATTATCGTCCACATTAATAAGAAGTCGCTCGCTATCAATACTGACACTTATATCAATTTCCAAGTTTTCTTTAGCAATATTGGAATGAACGTAGGCATTTTCTATCAAATTGTTGAACATCACAGTTAAGCCTTCCCGCCAGGCGTTTACAAGGGGTGGAGGATCCGGAAACTGAAGATTGATACGGCCTCCACCTTGATTGCTGATTTGACGAGCAGTCAGTTCCTTGAGAAGGGATGTTAAATCCACTTCTTCAAAAGCAGTTTTCTCAGACAGATCTCCTCTCGCCAACAATCTTAGTGACTCGAGTGTTGAGAAAAGCCTATCTTGCTGATGTATGACATCTTTTAATATGTTTCTTCTTTCACCAGCCGACATTTCCAACTGTCGCTCAAGAAGTTCTAAATTCATCTTCATACTAGTTAAAGGGGTTCTCAATTCATGAGCCAAAT
>TARA_B100000686_G_scaffold65754_1_pt1 | contig 22615 bp, 19 predicted proteins | sample TARA_B100000686 | Tara Oceans TARA_B100000686 (sample SAMEA2622733) | marine metagenome | biome: marine biome (ENVO:00000447); feature: marine epipelagic mixed layer (ENVO:xxxxxxxxx); material: "saline water (ENVO:00002010), including plankton (ENVO:xxxxxxxx)" | depth 150 m | reverse complement strand
ACGCTAATAAAGATATTCCTCCTTATACCATTGCTGATGGACACTGGGCAATTCCAAAAGCATTTAACAAAATTGGCTTAAAAAGAGCGGGCCTATCGGAAACAAAACGCCGCAATATTGACCGTGCAATTCGTATGTTTTTGCAGACTTCTCTAACTATGACCGAAGTCATAGAGAAGATTGAGGCAGATTGTGAGCATGATGAATATACTTCGCACCTAGTGAAGTTTCTCTCTAGTTCAAAACAAGGCCTTGCACGTAAGTGACTAATATTAGAACAGCCGTCATCGGTGTAGGGCACCTAGGAGCCTACCACGCAGAAAAATATTCGCTGATCGACAATGTTGATCTTGTTGCTGTGTGCGATATTAATAAAAGTATTGGCGAAAAAATTGCCTTAAAACATGGGGTCACTTTAATTTCTGACTATAAAGAATTACTAGGGAAAATAGATGCAGTAACTATTGCTACAGACACTTATACACATTTTGAGCTTGCGTCTTTTTTTTTAAAAAATGGCATCCATGTGTTAGTTGAAAAGCCGATAACCACAACTAGCGAAGAAGCTAAAAAACTAACCATGCTTGCAGAAGATAACGATCTTAGGCTACAGGTTGGACACATTGAGCGGTTCAACCCAGCATTGATTTCAGCACAAAAAAAACTGGGCAAGGTCCAGTTCATTGAATGTCATCGACTTGCGCCCTTTAAAGGAAGAGGTGCGGACGTTGATGTTATTTTAGACCTGATGATTCATGACCTTGATGTCATCCTCTCCTTGGTTGAAGGCAGCCCTCGTAGCGTGTCTGCGATAGGCATTTCAGTAATTACCAATAGTGTAGATATAGCAAACGCGCGAATCGAGTTTAATACCGGAGCAATAGCAAACGTTACTGCATCTCGAGTATCAACAAGCGTTCAACGAAAATTTCGAGTTTTCCATGAAGGGCAATACCTATCCATCGATTTTGGCGAAGGAAAGCTTCAATTGGTTATAAAAGAAGATGTAGATGACAAGAACCAAAATTCTTTAAAAGAACAGCGGTGGTCTTTGGAAAAGGGTGATGCTCTTTTGGCTGAAGTTCAAGCTTTTATTACCGCTATTCAAAAAGGCATTCCATGCCAGGTCAGTGGCTATGACGGAGTCATAGCTTTAGAGCTTGCCGAAAGAATTATCTTGGACATATCCAAACGTACACCTTGATTTAACCGCTAGGCTTTTCACGTCAAGGGCCTAATTATCAAGGCCTAGCTCCTTGATTTTTCGGGTTAAGGTATTTCTTCCACAGCCTAACAGTCTTGCCGCTTCAAGGCGCTTTCCGTCTGCACAACGCAAAGCAGCTTCAATCAGTGTTCGCTCAAATGCTGGCAAGGCTTTAGTAAACAATGGCGCCATTGGCGTAGATGACAATTGCTCTTCTGCCCACTGCGCAAGGCTTTGCGTCCAATCATCATTGGAACACAGTCCTTCTCCTCCCAGTTCCGACGGGAAATCAGCAGTAACTATTTCCGAGCCAGCGGCAGTAATCATTAAGCGCCGACACATGTTAACTAACTCACGAACATTGCCAGGCCAATCGTAATGCAACATTGCCTGTGAAGCGCCAGAACTTAATGTTTTTGGCCCCACACCAAGCTCTCTAGCTGCCTGGTTAAGGTATACGCTAGCAAGCGTAGTTATATCCTCTTTACGATCACGCAAAGGGGGAACATCTATTCCCATTACATTGAGACGGTGGAAAAGATCCTCACGAAACTTCCCAACATTTACAGCATTACTAAGATCTTGGTTAGTGGCTGCTATGACTCTTACATTAACCCTGACGGACTTTTGCCCTCCAACGCGGAAAAACTCGCCTTCTGCTAAAACGCGTAACAAATGTGTCTGCAGCTCGACCGGCATATCACCAATCTCATCTAAGAATAGAGTCCCTCCCTCAGCTTGCTCAAACCGACCTATTCGACGTTCAGAGGCTCCCGTAAAAGCGCCTTTCTCATGACCAAAAAGTTCAGACTCTAATAAGTCGGGCGTAATAGCCGATGTGTTTAGAGCGATAAATGGAGCATCCGCACGGGGAGAGTTTTCATGTAATGCCCGAGCTACCAGCTCTTTCCCTGTGCCGGACTCGCCAGTAATTAAAACGGTCATGCTTGAGCGTGATAAACGGCCTATAGCACGAAATACTTCTTGCATCGCTGGGGCCTGCCCAATCATTCTTGGGGCGCTCTTTATTCCGTCTACTTTTGGGTGCCCAGATGTCTGGCCTGCAGCTCTTGAAACTAAGTCTATTGCGTCATCAATATCGAAAGGTTTGGGCAAATACTCAAATGCTCCGCTCTGATAAGAGGACACCGCATTATCAAGGTCTGAGTGTGCTGTTATGACAATAACTGGAATGTCTTCATTGCGAACACGGAGGGTTTCCATTAGCTCTAAGCCTGTCATATCAGGCATACGAATATCTGTGATAATGACGTCCGGTTTATCCTTATTTAGCGCCCGAAAAAAAACTTCTCCTGAATCAAAGCTACGCGGCTCCATTTGTGCCTGCTTAAGCGCTTGCTCTAAAACCCAACGAACTGATTCGTCATCATCTACAACCCATACTGATAGCATAGAAGCAGACACTAGCTTGGCCTATGCTCATTAGATATTGCTGGCAAAAACATTTGGAATTTTGTTGAGCCAGGATTGCTTTGAAATTCTATTAGGCCCCCGTTACGACTGACAAGGTCCTGTGCGATGGTAAGGCCAATTCCCGTACCGGTACTATGCCCTGTTACCAAAGGATAAAAAATGGTCTCCCGCAGCTCATCTGGTATCCCAGGACCATTGTCTTCAACTTCGGCACATAAAACCAGGCGGTGCCTTTCCCCGCCAAGCGTATAGTTGTTAAACGCCCTTGTCCTAAAAGTTAACAGGCCTTTTGTGCCTATAGCTTGCAAGCCATTCTTTGCGATATTTAAAAATGCTTGTATTAACTGATCCCGATCTGCCTTTGTGAGCGGCAAACTTGGATCATAGTCTCTTTGTAACTCAACACCCTCGAGTCTCTCTGCCTCTATTAATTTAGCCACATGCTCAGTGACCTCATGAAGATTAAAGACCTCTTCTTTTGACTGCCTTCCGGCATCAAGGATGCTATCAACTAATGAGGCTAAACGATCAGCTTCATCAATGATCACCTTCGTATAAGCTTTCAAGTCAGCTGTAGGTAATTGACGAGCTAAAAGCTGGGCCGCTCCTCGTAAACCTCCAAGCGGATTTTTAACTTCGTGTGCCAACTGCTTAACAATGCGTCGGCTTACACGACGTTGTATTCCTAATTCCGCTTCACGACGAATCTGGCGATCACGCTCTGTATCAAAAAGCTCTAAAACCAGCTGATCCGCTAACCCTTCAAGGGGTGCCACACGGCAATCTAGTAACATCTCACGCTCGCCAACACATGTAGCGATTTCCCTTGCTCCACATGTCAGCCCGCTTTCTGCTGCTCGTTGACACAACCCTAAGAAATCATCAAAGGGAGCAAAACAGTCGCTAATGGGCTTACCACATGCCTGTGTACGGCTAACACCAAGCAAGCTCTCCGCTGATGAATTTAAGGTTATGATATTGAAATCTAAATCTAGGGCTACCACAGCGGTCGTTAGCCCCTGGAGTATTGTTTCGGAATCCAAATTAATATTCCGTAAATGTACCCTTTGAGACTCCACTGATAGCTCCGATAGAATCGGTAAAGCACTATAAGTGCCAACCGTAAAGCTTTTAAGCTCTAGTGATTAGAAAACGCCTACCTTCTTTGGTCTACATTGCACTAATGCTATACGCCAGACCCCTTGGTAGTTTTGACAATTGCAGCAGCAACCTTATAAGGATCTGCATTAGATGCCGGTCTGCGATCTTCCAACCGTCCTTTCCAACCATCATCAACTGTTCCTACAGGTATCCGAATAGATGCGCCCCTATCAGAGACTCCGTAGCTAAACTCATTGATTGACTGTGTTTCGTGCAATCCGGTTAGACGCTGGTCGTTATCTGCCCCATAAACACTTATATGCCTTTCAATGTTTTTTCCAAATTCTTCGCAAATTTTATGAAAAACTTTTTCGTCTCCAGACTCGCGCATTACAGCATTAGAAAAATTTGCATGCATTCCCGATCCATTCCAATCTGTTGGTCCGAGTGGTTTAGGGTGCCATTCTATTGCATATCCATGTTTTTCTGCTGTCCGTTCAAGTATATAACGAGATATCCAAGTTTCGTCCCCAGCACGCTTAGCTCCTTTTGCGAACACCTGGAATTCCCACTGACCAGCAGCTACTTCTGCGTTAATACCTTCAATGTTTATCCCTGCTTCTAGGCAGGCATCAAAGTGTTCTTCAATGCAATCTCTTCCGTATGTGTTATTGGCGCCTACTGAGCAGTAGTATGGGCCTTGCGGTCTTGGGTACCCTCCTTCTGGAAACCCAGGCGGGAGATCAGATATCGTATCCCAAAGGAAGTACTCTTGTTCGAACCCGAACCAGAAATCTTCATCGTCGTCATCTATGGTAGCTCTACCATTTGACACGTGAGGTGTCCCATCGGCATTTAAAACTTCGGTCATCACTAAGTAAGCATTCAACCGCAGGGGATCAGGATAAATGGCCACTGGTTTTAGGAGACAGTCGGAATCGCTTCCGTCAGCTTGTAGGGTAGAACTTCCGTCAAATGACCACATAGGGCACTCTTCAAGTGTTCCGCCAAAGTCTGACGCAATTCGTGTTTTGCTTCGCAGGCTCTGAGTTGGCGTATAGCCGTCGAGCCAAATATATTCCAATTTACTTTTCATGAGCTTCTTTGCTCCTCCTCAATTTATTATTACAGTTCTTAGTAAGCCGTTTGGTCCGTTTAATTCAGTTGGTGGTCGAATACATCTGTTAGTTTGATCTTAGACGTTTCAGCAAATCAGACAATCTGTATCAATATACGTTACAGGTAATATTTATGCCAAACCCAAAGATCACCTAAGTTTTTGTTTTTTCTAAAAATAATCGAATTTCCCAAAAGGCTTTTGCCCCAGGATGGTGCGATTTATGCATATGATGCCCTATTTGGGTGCTGAAGTGGAGATTTTAGAGCATTTAACATTAACTACTGGGGCTAGCGTTCTAACTATATACTGGCGTCAATTTTTAGGCCGCCCTGTTGTTGTGGCGGGAGAGTTCAATGGATTTAATGGATAAGCTAGTCTCACTTGCCAAGCGTAGAGGGTTTATTTTTCCCTCCAGTGAAATTTATGGGGGCCTTAGTGGCTGTTGGGATTATGGTCCATTAGGCGTTGAGCTAAAACGTAATGTCAAAGAAGCTTGGTGGCAGGATATGGTTAGCCGTCATGATGAAACGATGGTAGTTGATGATGGGCCATCGGCATATTCTATGGCAGGAATCGATAGCTCTATTTTAATGAATCCGCGCGTTTGGCAGGCTAGCGGACATGTTGATGGGTTCAGTGATCCTATGGTGGACTGTCGCGAGACCCGTAATCGGTATCGTGCTGATCAGATGGTGGTTTTTGGTCTTGTGGAAAACGATCAAACTAATAAACCAATTGACGATAATACAATATTATTTGCGGCCCCCGGAGAGCTAGAGTCAACAGATGAGGAGGAGTTATTAGCTCCTCATAAAAAACAAGTTTCTAAAATAAGAAAGGCGCTTGGCAGCTTTAAGATGGTACAAATACCTGGGGCTTTATCTGATGCGGCTTTACGAGCCAGAACCCTGGCTCCTGGAGCATCAGAACCAGGAACATTAACGGAGCCGCGTGCTTTCAATCTTATGTTTGAAACGCATGTCGGAGCTCTAAAGGATAGCTCTAGTACCGCCTATTTACGACCAGAAACCGCCCAAGGGATTTTTGCGAATTTTAAGAATGTATGTGATACAGCACGAGTGAGGCTGCCTTTTGGAATTGGGCAACTAGGCAAGGCTTTTCGGAATGAAATAAACCCTCGTAACTTTACATTTAGAAGTCGTGAGTTTGAACAAATGGAGATTGAGTTCTTCTGTAAGCCGGAAGAAGCCAGCATGTGGTACCAATATTGGCGCAATAGACGTTATAACTGGTACATCGGCCTTGGCATTGATAAAGCTAAACTTCATTTGAGGGAACATGAAAAGAATGAATTAGCTCACTACGCTAGATCATGTGCTGACGTAGAGTATGAGTTTCCTTTTGGAATAAGCGAACTTGAGGGTATTGCAAACCGAACTGATTTTGATCTCCGTCAACATATGGAGCACAGCAAAAAAGATCTTCGATATCTAGATGATCTTGAGCCAGACAAGGAGAAAAGGCGCTTCCTTCCATATGTTATCGAACCCTCAGCAGGAGCAGACCGTGCAACGCTTGCTTTTTTATGCGATGCCTATACAGAAGATAAAATTAGCGGAGAGACTCGGACAGTATTAAAGCTTCACCCCAGATTAGCGCCTATAAAGGCGGCTGTCTTTCCTCTTGTAAAAAAAGATGGAATGCCTGATAAAGCTCTCGCTATTTATCGCGAGTTACGCAAACAATTTACTACCTCTTATGATGAAAAGGGGGCTATAGGAAGGCGCTATCGACGCCAAGACGAAGCTGGCACACCATTTTGTATAACTATTGATGGCGATACTATGACCAATGGTACGGTTACGCTACGCGAGCGTGATACATGTGAACAAATCCGCTTGCCAGCAACCGAGCTTTTAGCTTATATAAATGAACGGCTTGATGAATGACCGTATAGCACTTAATAAAAGACCAACGGAACTAGATATGTCGGTCCAACGAAAGTTTGTCATATTGGATCGGGATGGCGTCATAAATCATGACTCAGCCCTCTATATAAAGTCTCCTGAAGAATGGCGTCCAATTGCAGGGAGCCTTGAGGCCATATCAGCGCTTGTACAGGCTGGGATAGAAGTGGCTGTAGTATCAAATCAGTCCGCTATAGGTCGTGGGCTAATCTCCGAAGAAATGCTAAAGAGCATTCATATGAAAATGTCTCGCGAGGTTGAAAAAGCAGGGGGACGTATAGCTGGCATTTATTACTGCCCTCACCATCCAAGCGATGCGTGTGACTGCCGAAAGCCAGCGCTTGGAATGATTAAGCGCCTTGAACATGAACATGGGATTCTTGTTAAGGGTATGCCATTAATTGGGGATAAGCCAACAGATATTGAGTTGGCTAAACGAGCAGGCGCGCGCCCCATTTTAGTGCGCACAGGATATGGCGAGAACAGTCTGGACTCTATAGACAGGTCAGTGGCTGTCTATGAAAACCTTGCCTGTGCTGTTAAAGCTTTGTTAGCCGAAGGCACAACATGAGCGTTCTAAAACAGTGGCTAGGCTCTGTTTTATTTACCTTATATCTCTTCTTCTCTTTACCGCCATATGCATTCTTAGTGGTTATTACAGCTCCTTTTTTCACACGCTCCAAAAGCATGCGCATTGCTGTTGCTTGGGTTGAATCGGTCTTTTATATGTTGGACCTACTATGCAGCCTTAATTACTCTGTTGAAGGAGAGCAACATCTACAAGGAGAAAATACTGTAATACTAATGAAGCACTCTTCCGCTTGGGAAACTCTCGCTCAATTTAAACTTTTTCCTGAACAAACATGGGTTCTAAAACGGGAGCTGATGTGGGCACCATTTCTTGGTTGGGCGCTAAGGGTATTTAAACCAATTGCAATTAACCGTCAGGATGGAAAAAACGCTGTAGAGCAGGTGATTGAACAGGGTTGTGCTAGGTTAAAGCAGGGCCTTTGGGTTGTTGTATTTCCTGAGGGGACCCGCGTGCCATTAGGCGTCACAAAACGGTATGGTTTGGGAGGGGCTCTTCTAGCCAAATCGGCAGAAAAACCTGTCATTCCTGTTGCTCATAATGCAGGGAATTTCTGGCCTCGGCGTGGGTGGCTAAAACGCCCTGGAACTATACAAGTTGTAGTTGGAAAACCAATACCTAGTGTCGCAAAATCTGCTCGTTCCTTGAATGAAGAAGCTCAGTCTTGGATAGAAAAAACTCTTGGAGAGCTCGATTAATGTCGCGGCCTTTACTAGACATCTAGGTTGGATGCAGACAAGGCATTTCGCTCGATGAACTCACGTCTTGGCTCAACATTATCCCCCATAAGCGTAGTGAATATCTCGTCTGCGCCAACAGCATCCTCTATACGCACTTGAATCAACCTTCTCGTTTCAGGGTTTACTGTGGTATCCCATAATTGGTCCGGGTTCATTTCGCCAAGGCCCTTATAACGCTGAATGTTCTGGCTCTGCTTAGCTTGGTCCATCAACCAGTCTATGGCCTCTGGGAAGGTGGCTGGCTCTGCCCGCTGTTTGCCCCGCGTTAAATAAGCGCCTGGTTCTAATAGGTCCTTTAGCTCGGCGCCAATCATTGCAATACTCTTATACTCAGAAGAACCAAAGAACCCTTGATGAATAATACTTGTCGCTGTTAGCCCATTATGATCCTTTGTAACAACTAGAGTTTTATCTTCCTCCACAACATTGTCACACCTCACATGAAACCTAGGGCCAGATCCATTTGAAATTGAGAGGTGGCTTTCTAGTTGTTGAATCCACTCCGTGATAGCGATGTCATCCATTTCATTGAGCTCAGATATCATTGGCAAATACATCATAGCTTTGAGAACTTCCTCGCCATATCTTCGACTCCAGCGTTCAATAATAGATTTAACCTCCATGTACTTTGATGCAAGAACCTCTAATGCTTCACCTTGTATAGCAGGTGCATCAGAACTCATGTGTAATTCTGCTCCGTCTAAAGCATTTGCCAAAATCAGCGTATTAAGCTCAACATCATCTTTAACGTACTGTTCTGCCTTGCCGCGCTTAACCTTATACAGAGGCGGTTGGGCAATAAAAACATGTCCGCGTTCTATAAGTTCTGGCATCTGACGATAAAAAAATGTCAAAAGAAGCGTCCGTATGTGAGAACCATCTACATCGGCATCCGTCATGATAATTATTTTGTGATAACGCAAATTGTCTGCATTAAAATCGGCCAGACCAATACCACAGCCAAGAGCAGTGATCAGAGTGCCTACTTCAGCTGATTGAAGCATCTTATCAAAGCGGGCTTTCTCAACGTTCAAAATTTTACCCTTCAACGGAAGGATCGCTTGCGTTCTACGATCTCTTCCCTGTTTAGCAGATCCGCCTGCCGAATCTCCCTCAACTAAAAATAGTTCAGATAACGCAGGATCTTTTTCTCGACAGTCGGCAAGCTTGCCAGGCAACCCTGCCACATCAAGCGCACCTTTCCGTCTCGTCATTTCGCGCGCCTTACGTGCTGCGTCTCTTGCTCGTGCCGCCTCGATTAGCTTTCCTACTATAATTTTTGCCTCTCCCGGATGTTCAAGGAGAAAATCTTCTAGTAGTTGTCCTACGACTGACTCCGTTGCACCTTTAACCTCAGATGAGACTAGCTTGTCTTTTGTTTGGGATGAAAACTTTGGGTCTGATAACTTTACTGAAAGCACCGCTGTAAGGCCTTCACGGGCATCATCGCCTGTAGTAGAAACCTTTTCTTTCTTACCAATACCTTCACGTTCGATATAAGAATTAAGCGTCCGGGTCAGTGCTGCTCGAAATCCTGCAAGATGAGTTCCGCCATCACGCTGAGGTATAGTGTTCGTATAACAAAACATTCGCTCTTGATAGCTATCGTTCCACTGCAACGCTAATTCAACCTGAACATCATTACGTGTATCCTGAAAACATAAAACTGACGGGTGAATGCTTGTTTTGTTGCGATTTAAGTGCTCAACAAAGGCTTTTATGCCTCCCTCAAAACTAAAAACATCCGAACGTTCGTCCCTTTCATCCTTTAAAATTATCTTTATGCCCGAATTAAGAAAAGAAAGTTCTCTTAGCCTTTTCGCTAATAAATCATAGTCGAACCTAATATCGCTAAATACGCTTGGACTCGGCCTGAAGCGGACAATGGTGCCTGTTTCTTCCGTTTCACCCACTATAGAGAGGGGCTCAGCTGGCTCTCCCATATGATAGGTCTGCTCGTGTACCTTCCCAGCCCGTTTAATTGTTAAAACCAACTCCTCAGATAACGCATTAACGACCGAAACCCCAACCCCATGGAGCCCACCAGACACCTTGTAAGAATTGTCATCAAATTTTCCGCCAGCATGCAAGACCGTCATAATCACTTCTGCCGCGGACTTACCTTCCTCAGGATGAATATCAGTTGGCACCCCGCGGCCATTATCAGAAATTGTTACAGATTCACCAGCGTGGATTGTTACCGTTATCTCGCTACAATGGCCTGCTAGAGCCTCATCAATAGAATTATCTAGCACCTCAAAAACCATGTGATGTAAGCCAGTGCCATCATCAGTGTCACCGATATACATTCCAGGGCGCTTTCTAACCGCCTCTAGACCACGTAAAACCTTGATATTCTTAGAAGTATAGTCGTCCTGACTCATAATAATTCCAACAGCTAATGAACTTCTCTTATTGTACCATTTTCATCACTTGGCCTTGTTCCACGTGGAACACTGGATACCCTGTCTCAGGGGGTAAAGTTGATTCTGAAAGGCCGGTGATGATCTGTTGCGCAGGGAGATTATCCAAAGAGGATAGTAGAGCATGCAGAGATGATGCATCCAGCTCTGCGGCTGGATCATCGACCAATAACAGTCCGCCATTTTTATTCTTGGTGGCAAACGCTTTAATCTGAGCTAACACAAGCCCAGCAGCCACTAACTTCTGTTGCCCCCTAGAGACCTCTTCCTTAACACTACGAGATGCAAGCTTGACCGAAAAATCTGCCCTATGTGGGCCAACATGAGTGGTTCCATTGCTCAAATCCCTATTATTTGATGCTTCTAGCGCCTGACAAAAATCCAGGCCCTCTGGCCAACCAGGCCGGTAACTTATCTCTAGCGGGCTTCCTAGCAATTCCTCACCCAAACCCTCTAAAGCCGCTAATAGTTCCCCCGAATAAAGCTTTCTAGCCAAATCTACCTTTTTTCCTGCCTCTAAAAGACCTGCGTTCCATACATCACTGGCTCGACCCAATTTAAGAGCCGCATTGCGCTGGCTAAGCGCACGTCGGTACCGCCGCCATACTTCAATATACCCTGGTTCCACGTGGAACACCCCCCAATCTAAAAAACGGCGGCGATCTCCGGGGCCCCCTTCAATAAGCCGATGTATGTTTGGGTCTATAACATGGACAGGCATTATTTTAGCTAAGGAAGACATCCCTATGGCCGGCTCAGAATCTAGGCGGGACTCCAAGCCTTCGGTACCTAATCCTACACCTAATCGGTGAACACGTTCATTTAAGCTAAATTCTCCATAAATCGAAAATCGTTCCTGTCCATGCTGAATTAGGCGCCGACTATGTCGTGTCCGAAAAGATCGGCCGCGTCCAAGAATATAGGCCGCTTCAAGTAAACTAGTCTTTCCAGCTCCATTTGGGCCAAAAAAATACGTTCTTTTTGGATGCGGTGAAAACTCAATCTCCGTTAAACATCGAAGACCTTCTATTCTTATGAGGTTTAGCGGCATTTATTATAAAGAGCCGCTTTTCTGCGACCTAGAGACGCATAGGCATCACAACGAATTTCGAGTTCTCCGTAGTTGGGCCCTTAATTAGGCAGCTTGTATTAGAGTCTTCACCCAAACCAAGTTGTACTTGTTCTTCAGAAACAGCTCCTAGGGCTTCGAGCAAGTAGTTCACGTTGAATCCAATTTCCATCCTAGAGCCCCCATACTCAACTTCCAGAACCTCTTCTGCTTCCTCTTGATCAGGATTGTTAGCCTGAATTCGAAGACCATTTTCTTCTAGATCAAGCCGTACGCCACGATATTTCTCATTTGAGAGAATCGCAGCCCTTTGTAAGGCCTGTCTCAATAAAGCCCTATCGGCTATTGCTATATTAGTCACATTTGATGGAACAACCTTACTGTATTCTGGAAAACGACCATCAATCAGCTTCGATGTGAAACGAATACCCTGAAGCTGAACTCTTATATGATTAGATCCTAGCGCAAGCTCGATTTGACCATCATCCCCAAGCAAACGCTGTAGTTCTAACACACCCTTTCTAGGTAATATCACCTGAGCCTTTCCCTCAACCGAATCAGACAATTCCATTTCTGCCATGGCCAATCGATGCCCATCTGTAGCCACAACCCTGAGAGTGTCCCCTTCGGTTTCAAACAATAATCCATTTAGGTAATAACGAACATCCTGCTGAGCCATAGAAAAGTGGGTTTTATCTAGGAGATTACGAAACTCTTGTCGATCAAGCTTAAGCACTTGTTGAGCGGATATTTCATCTACAGTAGGAAAATCGGCAGCTGGCAAGCTGGACAAAGTAAATCTACTCCTACCCGACTTAACAGTAACACGATCAGCATTTACACTAATTTCTACATCCTTTCCTTCCGGCAGGGCTCTAAAAATATCATGTAGCTTTCTTCCTGGGATGGTTGTTTTCCCGGGTGTTTCAACGGTTACGCTCGTTTCAGCAACAAGCTCTACTTCTAGGTCTGTTGCAGTGACGCTTAATTTGTTGTCGTTTGCTACCAATAAAATGTTGCTTAGAATTGGCATTGTTTGACGGCGTTCCACCACACCTATTATTGATTGAAGTGGCTTTAAGATCGTATCTCGTGATGCGCTGAACTTCATTTCATAAACACCTATTAATATAATTAATTAAATATATTCTTGTTATTATTATTAGGCCTCTGAATAACACAAATAAGTTATTTTTCCCTTAAAAAACAAACACTTAATACAATACCCAATAGCATAAAGATTGTATTATCTTGTGGCTAATTTGTGGATAAAAACATAGGCTTTTTTATCCACAGCTTTCCCACATTAACCAGTCAAGGTTCTTAACAGGTTAGAGTAATCCTCCGAGACCCGCGATTCCGTTTCCCTTAAAAACTTAACTCTTCGGCATCCATGTAAAACAGTTGTGTGATCACGTCCACCAAACGCATCCCCTATCTCAGGCAAGCTATGGCTTGTTAATTCTTTTGCCAGGGCCATTGCAATTTGTCTAGGACGAGCAATGGATCTGCTTCGGCGTTTTGATAACAAATCAGCCACACGAATTTTGAAGTACTCTGCTACGGTACGTTGAATATTATCAATGGTTACCAGTTTGTCTTGTAGTGCAAGAAGATCGCGTAATGCTTCTTTTGCAAAATCTACTGTGATGGGCTGGCCAGTAAACTGGGAGTTTGCAATAACCCTTCGAAGAGCTCCTTCAAGCTCCCTAACATTTGAGCGAATCCTTTGCGCTATAAAGAAGGCAACCTCTTCTGGCAAATAATGCCCTTCTGTTGCTGCTTTACTCATAAGGATAGCGGCACTTGTTTCAAGTTCTGGTGGCTCAATGGCGACAGTGAGACCCCAACCCATACGAGACTTTAGTCTTTCCTCAAGACCTGAGACCTCTTTGGGATAGCGGTCGCAGGTTAAAATAATCTGGCGCTGCCCTTCTAAAAGAGCATTAAAAGTATGAAAAAACTCTTCTTGAGAACGTTCTTTGCCAGCAAAAAACTGAATATCGTCTATTAACAAGGCATCTAAAGATCTATAAGTACGTTTAAATTCGGAAATAGTGTTGTGCTGAAGACCTCGTACCATATCACCAACAAATCGTTCTGAATGTATATAAGCTACTTTAGCTCCTGGCTCCCTCTCCAAAATGACATTACCGATCGCATGCATTAGATGAGTTTTACCAAGACCTACTCCTCCATAAATGAACAGGGGGTTATAGGCATATCCAGGGTTTGAGCCGACTTGTAGGGCTGCTGCACGGGCTAATTGGTTGCTTTTACCCTCCACAAAACCATCAAATGTAAAATTTCTATTTAATCTGCTGCCAACCGAGGTATTGTGTGGCCGATCTTTCGGCAGGCTTTTGCCAACTGGCAAAGGGGGCCTGCGTGCGCCAACTAGCACTTCTACTGGTATTGTCCCAGCCACTGCTGAAATTTGATTCATACAATTTTCTTGAATCCAGTCCACCACGAAATGATTAGGAGCATATAATTTTAATCCCGCTGCTGAATCCTCGGCCTGTAAAGGCCTAATCCAGGTATTGAACTGTTGTTCTGAAAGTTCTAGCTCTAATGCTTTCAGGCACTGCTTCCAGAGAGACGGTTTTGCCGCCGAGTTTGCTGCCACGGTATTTATTTTTCTTTTTCAGTAAATGTTAAGACAAAGGTTCATGGGCGACAGTTTATATTCTCATTGTGCCGCTTGACCAGAGCTTAAACTTAAGACGCCGGTATTGACAGTTTGTTTGTCCGCGCGTAAAGTTCCCGCCTTCTCAGGGTCGCTCATCTCATTGTTTTGATTGGAACTTTTTTTATCAAAATATAATTTTTGCCGGATATGTCGTGAAAAGAACTTTTCAACCTAGCAACCTTAAGCGCAAACGTACCCACGGGTATCGGGCACGCATGGCGACCAAGGGCGGGCAAGATGTCCTTAAACGCCGCAGAGCTAAAGGCCGAGCGCGACTTTCTCCTTAAGGTCGTGTCGCTATAGTATTGATCTGATGCTATCGCCCGCACGGTTTACACATCAGCAGCGATTAACCAAATCCGCGGAATTTGGACGAGTTTTCGCAAAGCCTATTCGATCAACTGATCGTTATTTTACGGTTCTTGCGCGGGATGTTAACTTCGATAATCCGCGGCTTGGATTGGCAATTTCAAAAAAGGCAGAAAAAAATGCAGCTGCACGAAACAGGCTTAAGCGATTGAGTAGGGAAGTGTTTAGGCAAAAAAACCTGCCGGCATTAGATTTCATTGTTATGGCTAAACGCAATGCTCCAGTCTCTGTGAACAAGGTTTTGATTGAAAGTCTTCAGAAACACTTTAGTCAGATCGTTAGTAAGGCAAGGATTCAAAGACGTGGATAATATGCGGTTACTGGTTTGGGCGACGTTTAGTCTGTTGCTTTGGTTGACTTACCAAGCATGGATTACACAGTACCCAGCGGCAGTAGAAGACATGCCACAGGCAATAGCTGATAACGAAGAAGTGCCGAGCTTGCCAGTTATTTCTAGCCCAGAGCTACCGCTGATTAATGACCTATCAGCAGAAGATACGTTACCAGTTACTGAACAAGGCCCTACACAATCGGTACGGGTCCAAACCGATGTTTTAGATATTTTGATAGATGAGAGAGGAGGTGATTTGGTCAGAGCCGACCTGCCAAATTATCCTGTAGATAAAAGCTCAAATATGCCAGTCAGATTACTAAATTTTGAACAACAAGATAGATGGGTTTTACAGACAGGGCTCAGGAGCGTTGCAGAGGATAACGAGCCTAATCATCTGGCGCAGTTTTCAGCTGATAGAAACCAGTACAGCCTTTCGGAAGGAGCCGAGGAGCTCGAAGTAGTTCTAGATTGGCAAGACACAGGACCATTGCAAGCCAGAAAAATTTACACGTTTCGTCGAGGCCAATATGCGGTCGATCTAAATATAGTACTGGAAAACACAGGCGATGAAATATGGAGAGGAGCCTCATACGGACAGATTGTCAGGCGGCATATTCCTGTTGAACGGTCTTTTACTGCGGTTGATTCTTACTCTTTCACCGGCCCTGTTCTGTATGACGGGAGTGAATATGAGAAGCTAGATATTGAGGATTTAATAGATGAGCCTGTTTCTTATAATGCCTTGACTGGCGGCTGGCTAGCAATCATCCAACACCATTTCCTGGCGGCAGTTGTGCCGCCTACTTCTGAAACATTCAACTATCAGGCGACAGCGCGTGGTCAGGACTATGTTGTTACAGGTGTATCAGACATCATTGAGATTCCCGCAAGAGGGTCTCATGAGTTTTCATTAAAGCTTTTTGTTGGGCCAAAAATCCAAGAACAACTCGCAGCTTCTGGTCCTGAGCTTGAACTAACAGTAGATTATGGAATGCTGACGATACTTGCACAGCCACTTTTCTGGCTACTTCAAAAAGTCCATAGTTATGTTGGCAATTGGGGCTGGGCCATCATCATTGTGACCCTGATGATTAAGCTGGCCTTTTATAAGCTCACAGCAACTAGCGGAAGGTCTATGGCCAAGATGCGTAAGCTCCAGCCTAGAATGAAAGCCCTTCAGGAGACCTACAAAGACAATCGCGAAGAATTAAGTCGTCATATGATGGATCTCTATAAGAGAGAAAAAGTTAATCCAGCTGCAGGTTGTTTGCCAATTCTGATCCAGATGCCTTTCTTTTTTGCTTTTTACTGGGTATTAATTGAGACGGTAGAAATACGACAAGCTCCCTTCATGTTTTGGTTAAGCGATTTATCTTCGAGAGACCCATATTTTGTTTTGCCAGTTTTAATGGGCGCTGCGATGTTGCTTCAGACTCGGATTAACCCTGCGCCGCCCGATCCTATACAGGCAAAAGTTATGCAGATAATGCCAGTAGCTTTTTCAGTATTTTTTGCGTTTTTTCCGGCAGGACTGGTTCTTTACTGGCTAACTAATACCGCACTTTCTATTCTCCAACAGTGGCGTATAAATAAAGTAATAGCTGGTTAAACATAGACCGCTAAAGCTCCAGGCAAAAGGTTTTTTGTTACAGAACAAATACGACCAAGCAGCTTATAAATAGGTTTTGGCAAAAAGCATTGAACTACGAAACAAAAGATACGATAGCTGCAGTGGCCACCGCGCCAGGCCCAGGAGCAATTTCAATTGTGAGAGTATCCGGGCCTAATGTATTGCCCATAATAAATGAAATTGCGGGCCTAACCCCGAGCCCACGCCATGCACACATGTGCGCCTTGAGCGATGAAAATGGCGCAATTATTGATCATGGCCTTGCCATTTTTTTCCCTCGGCCAAACTCATTTACGGGTGAGGATGTGGTTGAGCTGCATGGCCATGGTGGCGTAGTTGTAAGCGAATGGCTACTAAGCAGAGTGCTCCGCCTTGGCGCCAGAGCCGCTGAGCCAGGAGAGTTTACTTTGCGAGCTTTCTTAAACGACAAAATTGATCTCGCCCAGGCAGAGGCTGTCGCTGATCTTATAAATAGCGGGTCCCGAGAGGCTGCTCAAGCAGCGTTGCGTTCCCTTGATGGAGTATTTTCTGAACGCGTACAAAGACTACAGAAAACTTTAACGGAAGCTCGTGTTCATATTGAAGCATGGTTAGATTTTCCTGATGAGGATATAGAGCCCGCACAAACCGTAGAAATTCATAACCATTTGAAGGAAAGCATTAGCTTTCTTGAGAGTCTTCGCTCTGTTGCTCGCGATGGTGTTCAGTTAAGAGATGGTGTGGATATTGTTATTGCTGGGCGACCAAACGTTGGAAAATCAAGCTTAATGAATTGTCTTGCTGGGCATGATGCCGCTATTGTTACCCCCATTGCTGGGACTACCCGAGACCTTTTGCGGGAACACCTATCCATTGATGGTTTGCCAATTACTTTGACTGATACGGCCGGGTTTCGTGTCTCTAGCGATCCAATAGAGACAGAAGGAGTTCGAAGAGCGCAGCTTGCGATAGGCAGCGCTGATCGCCTTTTTTGGGTGGTTGAGGCCCAAGACGAGCTGGAAACAGGCCTAAATGAGGCTCATCAAGAATTTGGTGATGATAAGCCTATGACTATCTTGCAAAACAAGATAGATCTTGTCTCTGAGAATGCAGATATCTTTGAGCATGAGGGTGTAACAATAATTAGACTCTCAGCTTTAACAGGAGAAGGGGTTTCTATTCTAAGAGAGCATATAAAATCTCTCGCTGGTTTTGGAGGAGAAGTTTCAGGAACTTTTAGTGCACGCTCAAGACATATTGATGCATTGCAGCGAGCGGAAACCAGCATACGAAGCGCACAAGAGGAACTTCTTGGCAATAAGGCGTTGGAAATTGTTTCTGAGGAACTGCGTGCTGGCCAGTCTGCTCTCAGCGAGATTACTGGCGAGATCAGCAGCGATGATTTGCTCGGCGAGATTTTTTCTGGCTTTTGTATAGGCAAATAAAAAAGCATTAATGAAAAAATTTGGGACCTTCAGGTATTCTAAATAATAGGGTGAATAGGTGATTGGGGGGCATTATGAAGACGAAAATGTATAAGATAGTGTTTGCAGTGAGTCTTATTACAGCAAGTTTTTTAGGCTCAGCAAAAGCCCACCATTCGCATTCAATGTTTGACCTTGAGCAGGAAATTACAATCACCGGAACAGTGACTTCTTTTATGTTCCGTAACCCACATTGTTTTTTATATGTAGATGTCGAGGATGAAAGTGGCAATCTGGTAAATTATTGGATCGAGATGGCACCCATTCCTCGCATGATTCAAAATGGTGTTGGTATTAAAACGTTTCAACCAGGCGATACTGTCATAGTGAATATGTATCCGTTAAATGATGGCCGACCCGGGGGCAATTACATTAATATCGTGGCAGCTGATGGGAATACTTACGATTGAAAAAGCAAGCTTGTTCTTTAAGCAATATCGCTATTAAAGACCCTCAGAAGGAAACAGGATGAGAGCTTTGCAGAATCTAGATATTCGTAGCTTCATTTCGTTTGTTGCTTTTCTGTTTTGCGGCGGTGCCTGCGCACAGGATATTTTTACGACAGAGGATTTTCGACAAGATCGTGAACTTTGGACAGACCCAGCGTATTACCGTAATAACAGCGCTGATGAAATGAGAGAGATGGATACGGCTAGTGCCTATGGTCTAGAAGGCACGGCACAAGTTGGAGCCGCAGAACTTGCTAGCCCTTATTCTTACCAAAGTGCATGGGAGCACTATCTGTCATGGCTAGAAGAGGCAGATGGAGGCACCCAGCATACATGGGACACTCTTCCTGATTGGCGTGGGCGCTTTATCGGCGGAGATGATCGAATGTATGGCGGTCAAAATCCGGCTAGTTCAGTCGTAGAATTTTTAACGCCAAGGTATCAAGAATACTTTGTTCAAGACATGAAATCTTTAGCTGATAAGCGTTCTTGGGGAGCAAATGCTTTTTGTTTTCCTGGTGGCTTTACAACATCCGTGAGGGATGCAGAGGAATTTATTATTACGCCGGATAGGACATGGATTCTTGGTGCTGGAAATAATAGAAATTACATCCGTTGGATATATACAGATAACAGCGGCCACTCCTCAGAGGATTTTCAATACCCCAAGTGGCATGGAGAGTCTGTTGGTTTTTGGAATGGCGATGCACTAATAGTACATACCAATCAAATTAGGGGGTGGAAAGGCGGTCTTACCGAGTTCACGGACCAACTGGAAACAGTCGAGCGATATCGCAGAGTAGGGGATGTTCTTGAAGGAGAAATTACCTTCTACGACCCAGAGGTACATGTAAAACCCTTCCATTCCAAGCTTGCTTACGAGCTTTATACTGACTCACGACCCGAACTTAGACCTCTCTACAATACATGTACTGACACCAATGGCCCTGCTACTAAGGTATACATGGATGAAAGAGGCATATTAAATGAGCGTCTCCCCGGTGACCCTCTCTATTGGGACGCCACTGATCCGCGGCCATGGGATACTTTTCTAAATATTAGTGAGGAAAGATATAGGCTTTATCGTAATAATATCGAAGTCAGTGGAAACTAAGCTTCGCCCTCTTGGAGGCCATAGCGTCTTCGTTAGGAAGCGCCCAGCTTAGTGCTGGTGCCGAGATCAGAGAGAACAATTGAGCATCTCTACGCTTTTGCTTGTTCTGTTTGCAGCAATTACACACGCTCTTTGGAATACCTGGTTAAAAGTATCGGGGGACAGGCTAATTGCCTTAGCAACCTTAGCTATAGGCTGGACTATTGTTGGTTTATTGTCGTTGCCTATTGTTGGTATTCCTGAACGTGCTGCTTGGCCTTATCTTTTTGTATCAACCCTTGTACACCTAAGTTATTCCCTGACTTTAATTAGAGCTTATGGTCTGGCAGATTTAAGTACCACTTATCCAATAGCACGGGGGATAGCTCCACTAGTCGTTACTATTGCAGCCGCTATTTTTTTAGATGAACCTCTTGGCCGCTTAGGGCTCTTTGCTGTATGTCTGATAGTGATAGGTGTCGTTTGGTTAGGACTACCCTCTAAAAACCAACGTCGTCCCGCTTTAACCGTAAGCTTGATCACGGGCTGTCTTATTGGGGTCTATACCTTTCTTGATGGTCTAGGTGGACGGGTTGGGGGCTCACCACACGCATATACAGCATGTCTTTTGCTTGCGACGTCTATACCCTTATTCATAGTTACAGGCTGTGTTCACAGGGGAGACTGTATCAGCTTGGCGCGCCCTATGTGGGTAAAGGGAGTTATTGCCGGGGTGCTTTCAGCTATAGCTTTTTGGGTGGTTATATGGGCGATGAGCGTTGCGCCTATGAGTTTAGTAGCGGCAGTAAGAGAATCTAGCGTTGTCTTTGTAGCGATTCTTGGAAGTTTGCTTTTGAAGGAGCGTGTGCGTTGGATGGCGGTTATATTGGTATTTGGCGGGATTTTCCTTATTAGGCTTTCTTAATCATAACGATGATGAAAAGATTATCGCGGATTGCCGTTGGGAATAAGGTACAGCTCATGCAAAAGCTAACCTAGAAAGAGGGAGCCTCATGGACGGAGGTAGAGACATAAAAACAAAATCACAGGTTAAGTTTAGACGGTTTTTAAGCGCTGTACTTAAGGAGCCATTGTCTATTGGTGCAATTGCTCCGAGCAGCCCCTATTTGGCCAAATATTTGATAGAAGGCATTAGACCAGGCTCACGTGTAATCGAGCTTGGTGCGGGAACGGGCATAGTAACTCAGGCGATTCTAGAGGCTGGCGTTGAGCCGAAAGATTTGATTGCTTTAGAGCAAAATGGAGATTTTGCTGACCTACTTAAAGAGCGGTTTCCTAATATCATAGTGGCTAAAGCAAATGCCCTTGAGCTCAAGAATCATATCGGCGCCCTTGATGCGCCCCCAGACTTCGTCATAAGCGGGTTACCTCTGATGCTTTTTACAATGAAACAAAAAACCAGGTTGATTTCCCAGGCTTTCGAGGTGCTAGGCCCTAGCGGATTCTTTCATCAGTTTACCTATGGCGGCAAATGCCCAGTAGAACGTAGCATCCTAGATTTAATAGGTTTGAAGGCAACATTCCTAAAGCTTGCCTTATTAAATCTGCCACCTGCTTTCGTATATCGACTGGAAAGACGCTAGAGTTTTTAGCCATTAAGTTGGCAGTTATGTAGACTCAAACGCCCGTTTTTCTGACGCGCAGGTAATAATCGGCCTAGAATTGCATCTTACTGAGATCAAGAAGCATGGAATACCCAAAAAAATTCGAGTGCATAGTTGTAGGAGGAGGACATGCTGGCGCCGAAGCTGCCTTAGCAGCGGCAAGGATTGGCGTTCGAACGCTACTGTTGACGCAAAATCTAGAAACTCTTGGGCAGATGAGCTGCAATCCTGCTATTGGTGGAATTGGCAAAGGGCACCTTGCTAAAGAAGTTGATGCGCTAGGTGGGGCCATGGCGCAGGCAATTGATCACGCTGGGATTCATTTTCGTACCTTAAACGCTAGCAAGGGTCCTGCAGTGCGTGCGACCCGAGCACAAGCCGACCGAGTGCTCTATAGGGGCGCAATTCGTCGACAACTGGAAATGCAGCCTGGTCTTAGTTTGTTGCAGCAAGGAGTTGATGACCTCATCTTGACCGGGGATCAGGTAAAAGGGGTTATTACGCAGATGGGCCTGCATATTATAGCGCCTGCTGTGGTCCTTACGGTTGGCACATTCCTTTCAGGCCGCATTCATATAGGAGAGACTAATTATCCTGGCGGCCGGGCCGGTGATCCGGCTGCAATGAAATTAGCAGATAAGCTCAGGGAGCTCGGATTGAGGGTTGATCGATTGAAAACCGGCACCCCCCCTCGTATTGATGGCAGAAGCATCGATTATAGCCGCTTAAAGCCACAACCAGGCGATGAACCAAGACCTGTTTTTTCTTTTCTTGGTCGTCGGTCAGAACATCCACGACAGGCGCTTTGCCATATTGCGCATACTAACGAAAAGACCCATGAACTAATCCAAAAAAGCTTAGCACGCTCACCCTTATTCAGCGGAGCGATTGAAGGAGTAGGGCCAAGATATTGTCCCTCTATAGAAGATAAGGTAGTTCGTTTTGCAGACAGAACATCACATCAGATTTTCGTTGAACCAGAAGGCCTTGATACGGAAGAAATTTATCCAAATGGCATTTCAACAAGCTTGCCTTTTGATATTCAACAGACCTTTGTTAACTCTATAGAGGGCTTCGAAAATGCGCATATCACTCGGCCTGGCTACGCTATTGAATATGATTTTTTTGATCCGAGAGATCTTGAGCCAAGCCTAGAAACAAAGGCAGTAAAAGGCCTTTATTTTGCAGGACAAATAAACGGTACTACTGGCTATGAAGAAGCGGCTGCACAAGGGATTATTGCTGGTATAAACGCTGGGCGATCAGTATGTGGGCAACCAGCTTGGGTTCCCCGGCGCGATGAAGCATATATTGGTGTATTAATAGATGATCTTGTTACTAGAGGTACCCTT
>TARA_B100000686_G_scaffold251080_1_pt1 | contig 22630 bp, 20 predicted proteins | sample TARA_B100000686 | Tara Oceans TARA_B100000686 (sample SAMEA2622733) | marine metagenome | biome: marine biome (ENVO:00000447); feature: marine epipelagic mixed layer (ENVO:xxxxxxxxx); material: "saline water (ENVO:00002010), including plankton (ENVO:xxxxxxxx)" | depth 150 m | reverse complement strand
TGGCATTATGTCAAAAAATAATTTTTATAAAATAAAAAATCTATGTAGTTTAAATAATGATATTGAGTCTCATTATAATTAAATTTATATAAAGGATATTTAATGGAAGTAATAGGAATGTTTTGGGGTAGCAATACTGGTAATCAGGAAGAGGCTTCAGGATTCTTAAAAGATTATATGATTTCTGAAGGTTTCAAAATTGATGAGTATAATATAGTTGATACTAAACCAGATAAAATGTTAGACTATAAAATCTTAATTATCGGTTGTCCTACATGGCATATTGGCGAGTTACAGGATGACTGGGATACCATCTATGAAGAATATAAAAGCCTTGATTTCTCTGGAATTAAGGCTGCATTCTTTGGATGCGGAGACCAGGTTGGATATCCTGATAATTTTTTAGATGCAATAGGTCTTCTTGCTAAACCATTTATGAATAATGGTGGTCTATTGATTGGGCGTTGGCCTGCAGAAGGTTATGAATTTGATAATTCATTAGCATTAGATGGTGATGAATTTCTAGGCTTAGGACTCGATAATGATAATGAAGAAGAATTAACTGAAGAAAGATTAATTATATGGGCCGAATTGATACGAGACGAATTTAATCCTTAGAATTAAATATATATATAATTTAACCACTATGAGGCAGGTATTGTTTAATATAATAGCTCCTATATGATAACAACCTTCAAAGGTAATACAATAATACTTGCCTCTAGCACTATTACTATTTATTAATTCCATTTCATCAAATTATGATAGGAAAACTAAATCTCTGCATAAATTCGTCTTGCTATTCTAGTGTTATGAGTTTTACTCTATGAATTAGTGTTATTCATTTTAAATGGCGAAATAATAATTTTTTAAATAAAATTCCGAAGGACAATACTATGGGTAATTCTGAAATAGGTAAATACATCGATGTAAATGGCATTAAAACGAATTACCATGATTATGGAACAGGAAATGCAGTCCTTCTACTTCATGGTTCTGGCCCTGGAGTGAGTGCTTGGGCAAATTGGCGATTTAATATATTGGATATAGGTAAAGAGAATCGGGTAATTGCTCCCGATATTGTTGGTTTTGGTTTTACCCAACATCTTAAAAATATTCAGTATTCCATAGATTTTTGGATAAAACATATTATTTCTTTTCTTGATATTTTAGAGATTGAGAGGGTTTCTATTATAGGTAACTCTTTTGGTGGAGCTTTAGCACTTGCAATCGCAATTAGATATCCAAAAAAAGTTGATAAGCTAATTTTAATGGGAAGTGTTGGTCTTAAATTTAAAATAACGGAAGGTCTTGATAAGGTATGGGGATATACACCTTCTATTGATAACATGAGAGAATTATTAGACTTATTTGCATATGACCGTACATTAGTGACTGACGAATTAGCCAAGCTGCGTTACAATGCAAGTATTAGAGAAGGGATCCAAGAATCTTTTTCTTCTATGTTTCCTTCTCCGAGACAGCGTTGGATTGATTTAATGTCACAACCTCAAAAAAAAATATCATTACTAGAGAACCAAACCTTAATAATACATGGGAGAGAGGACAAGATAATACCAAAGGAAAATTCAATTAAACTTTCCAATCTTATCCATAATGCCGAACTACATATATTTGGACGATGTGGTCATTGGACTCAAATTGAGCATAAGGACGCATTCAATAGACTTGTTACTAATTTTCTTATTTAGCTTGTTCCTTGTTATCACTTCTATTTAGTTCAGCCAGTAGAAGTTTTTACTATTTTATACCGGAAGAAGTGGAATAAATTAACTTTGGTGGATGAAGCTATATAAAAAAGAAAAATTCCCACTAACTTTGAAATAATATATGTTTATATTGTAGGGATATGCGAGATTTAATCGAATATATAGGATGCAATATAACAATTATCACAAATTGGTTGCCAATTTATCAGATATTGTTACTGTTTTATTTTACCATTCCTGTAATATTTATATCTTATTATCATTATAAAAACCCCGAAATACAACCAATAGTTTTGGCTATTATTTTATTTGGGATATGGCTAATTCAAATGGTATTGTGGAATCAAGGTTACAATATTTATTATCAAACTTAAATCAAAAACCCCTGATTAAGCAGGACTTGCATAATAAAATTACTAATTCATCTACTTGAAATTATATCGCCACTCCATTCATTTATTCCGCCTTTAAGATTAACTGCATCAAAACCATTTTTGTTTAAAATTTTTGAAGATTAATTACAGTCCCAATAGGGCAACCCAACAAATACTAGTATAGCGATATCTCTAATGATAATCAAATCTTCCCATCCTTAAATAAACAAAAACTCCATTAATACGGAGTCTTAATGCTGTTATAAATATAAATATTCAATCCTTAATAATTATTAGAGCTGGGAGAAAAATTCTTTTTTATTCTTTTTTGATATTTTTCGAGAACTTGATTTATGGATTCATCTAAATCTATTTCAAGTGAGTTTGCTATAGTAATTAGTGAAAAAAGAATATCCCCAAATTCCAATCTCATTTTGTCGTTTAATACAATCGGTTTATTACCATAGTTACTTGCCTTGAGAATTTCTTTGGATAATTCACCAATTTCAGACATAGTGTCTAATACTCTGTGCTCTATTGATAAACTCAATTTATTTTCTTCACAAAATATTTTCACTTTTTCTTGAATTTGTTTCATTTACAAATCTACCTATCGTCTTGTTATAATTAAAATGATATATGATTTTAAGCAAGCAAGTGTACTTTCTTAAAGTTATATATAAATCCCTTATCGACTGGGTTTTTTATTTGTGGGTGGATGGGTAGATTTGTTCGTGTATAAATATATTATAATATTTTTTATATCTATTTTTACTTGTTACCATAATAGAAAACTCGAAGCTGTTGATGCAATAACAACATTCCATACTCCATTAAACAAATCCGAAGCTATAAAACATAAGGAAGACCTTTATAAAAAATATAAATCAGCAGTCTTAGTTAATAAATTCAAAGAAATGGAAGATTATCAAATCAAAATAGATGATAGAGAAATGAAATTTGATTTAAAATTCTTTGGGGAAAAACCTAAAAATGGATGGAACCTTTATTTCTCTTTGCACGGAGGAGGAGAAGTGACTGATTCAGTAAATGAAAGACAATGGAATAGACATAAAACGTTATACAAATTAAAAAATGGTATTTTATTAATACCCCGATCTCCAACTAATACATGGGATATGTGGCATCAAGATCATATAGATATTTTTTTTAACAAACTCATTCAAAATATGATTATCTTTCATGATGTTGACCCAAATAGAATTTATCTGATGGGTTATTCTGCAGGGGGTGATGGAGTATATCAGTTAGCTCCGCGCATGGCTGATAGATTCGCAGCTGCTGCGATGATGGCAGGTCATCCAAATGAAACATCACCTTTGGGATTAAGAAATATCGGATTTACTATCCACATGGGGGAAAATGATTCTTCATATAATCGTAACAAAGTTGCGATAGAATGGAAAAATCAATTACGTACCTTGAGAAAGAATGATTTAAATGGTTATTCTCATTTGGTTAAGATACATGAAGGGAAAGGTCACTGGATGGGTGGATTAGATTCATCTGCTATTTCTTGGATTACCAAGTTTACTCGTGATCCATTCCCAAAAAAAGTTGTTTGGAAACAAGATGATGTTACCCACAAAAGATTTTATTGGTTAAAGGTTGATAAACCTTTGAAAAATTCTTTAATAATTGCAAGCATCAATAATCAAACTATTACTATTGAAGAAACAACGATATCCGACATCATAATCAGATTAAATGATTATCTTATTGATATGGACAAAAGAATAATAGTTCAATATTCAGGCGAAGAAGTTTTCAACGGTATTGTCCATAGAAATAGTATCACTATATCAAAATCTATCAAGGAATATGGAGATCCAAAATCTGTATATTTTGGTGAAATACCCATTTCATTAAAATTAATAAATTAACAAAAATACTTTTCCAATATAAAATACGTAGATTCATGCAGTTTTTTACTTCTCGGATGAATGGTGTATTACGATAGAATTTGGATAGAGATGAATGTTTGCCATGTTAAAATTTGGTATTTAATTGAAATGATTTATTCATCGATAATTAGAATTTTCATCTTGTTCGCTATTTTGTCCAGTATTTATCCTCAATCCCGCTCAATTATGTCTTATAACATACGGTATGATAACAGCTGGGATGTGGAGAATAGTTGGGGAATAAGAAAAAATGATGTTAGGAGGATATTGTTTAAATATAACCCTTCTATTATAGGAATACAGGAAGGATTAATTAATCAGGTCCAGTACTTAGACAGTTGTCTTATAAAATATGATTATATCGGTGTTGGAAGAAATGATGGAAAAGAGCAGGGAGAATTTTGTGCGATATATTTTGATACAACTCAATATGATGTAATTCAACATTCTACATTCTGGCTTTCTGAAACCCCTAATACTATATCTGTTGGTTGGGATGCAGCGCTTGAAAGGATTTGCACATTTGGTTTGTTCAAGGATAAAAATACAGAGCGGGAATTCTGGGTTTTTAATACCCATTTTGACCACATAGGTGATATAGCAAGAGAACAATCGTCAGTATTGATCCTTAAAAAAATAATTAAGATAAATCCCCGATCTTTACCTATGATACTTATGGGGGATTTTAATTCAATTCCTAATAGCCCATCTATAAAAAAAATAAAAACAGAACTGAGTGACGCATTACAAATTTCTTTAGAAGATTTAAATGGACCGATCGGGACATATAATGGATTTAATACAGATTCTCCCACTGTAAAGAGGATCGATTATATTTTTACTAAAGATATTAAAGTTCTTTCTTACATACACATTAATGAAAGATTAAATAATAATAGACATATTTCAGATCATTTACCTGTAATGATTAAAATTCAATGATTATTTTCTCGAAAGAGCAAAATTATAAATCATTTTTTAAGATGTAAAACTGTGATTAAAATAAAACTAACCATCCTAATGTTTGTTTGTACATCTATCTTAGCTTATAAACCACGGTCACAGGACTCCTATCCTGAAAAGGCAGATAACAGAATTCCTATTCAGTTACAAAAAAAATCGTGTGGTAATGAAATATTACCGTTTGGACAATCTACACCAGAAGAATTTTTCCCCATCATCCGGAACCAAAATAATCGAAATATAGAAATTCTAATTAACTACCATTTAATTTATGTTTCAGGAGACAGTATTTATATGAATGTAACTGTTGATAACCAACATTATCCGCACTGTATGTGGGATATCAGGGACTATGATAATAATACATTCTTATTTTACCCTGGTTTTGAATTTGAAATCCCAGGGCATTCTTATTCTCGAGGTGGTATTCTACCTCCAGGGGATTATGGTCTTTTTTTATATGATGAATTTGGAACTGGAGGTATATCAGCAACTGTAACTACAAGTGATGGAACTGTGCTAGCTTCTGTAGATCAAGGTACTTGGGAATATTACACCTTTCTTAATTTTACCGCTCCCGAGGGAAATTTCAACGATGGCCTTTTAACCATGGAGGTAATAGAACAACAGACAGCAGTCCTTAACAGTGTTTACAATCAGTTTGGTTATTCATTTACCACTGCCAGTGTTGATAGTGCCATGAATGCTGGGTGGTACTATGCCACCGATAGTCACAAATTTGAAACTGATCAGTGGGAAAATGACGATCAATACCTAAATATGGCTCAGGTAATGACCATAGATGTAACTACGTCTATCAATTACTATTGGACTGGGGCAAGACTAACTTCTGGTCTTGGTGTATTTCCATGGTCTTTCCCCGAAGATGATAACAGGCATGGACTGTTTTGTGGTAACTACACTATTCCTGGAGGAGAATCTGGCTGGACAGAAGGTTATACTGGTGTACATGAGGTAGGTCATTATCTAGGATTATACCACATATTTGAAAATGGCTGCACAATGCCTGGTGATTATGTTGATGACACTCCCGATCAAGAAGAAGCAAATTTTGGCTGTCCCTCATCAAACTACTCTTGTGAAAGTAATGATAATATAGGGAATTATATGGATTATGTGGATGATAACTGTATGACACATTTTACTCAAGGGCAAAAAGAGCGTATTGACTGGGCAATTGTAACTTACCGACCCGCACTAATAAGTGATCCTGCACCAAATATTATTATCAATGAAATTATGAAAAATCCTGGTGCTGTATCTGATAGTGATGGTGAATGGTTTGAACTATACAATGCCAGTGATGATACAGTGGATATTTCTGGCTGGACTTTTAGGGATGTCGATTCCGATTCATTAACTTTAGATGCCAATTGCTGTATCAATATCCCTCCAAATGAATATTTTGTTCTGATATGCAATGGTGACAGTGCAACTAATGGTGGCATTGTAAACTATGATTTATTGTATGACAGAGATGTATTTAATCTTGGAAATTCTGAAGATGAAATTATTATTTTAGACAACTACGGGCGTGAAGTTGATAGAGTACAATACGATAATGGTACAAACTTTCCAGACCCGAATGGGATTTCAATGGAATTAATCTATCATAACCTTGATAATAATGTTGGTAGCAACTGGGAAGAATCAACAAACATGCTGCCAAGTGGTGACTACGGTACTCCGGGACAAGGAAATTCAACTCTCCTTCCTGCATTAGCAACGGATATTGATACTGACTGCCACGGAGGGGTAAACAACGGTTGGATGGATTTAGGAATAATTGAGATTAATGATACAAGCGAATGTATGCTCATAGTTTCAAATGCAGGATATAGTGATTTAATTTTATCCAATATCCACATTGGTGAAATAAATGATAATCCAAATACTGCCTTTAGTGTTACTATAGACAGTCTGCAACTGGAACTACCAGCAGAGGCATTACTTGTAATTCCACCTGAAGGCTCTGATTCTATAATAGTTCATTTCGCTCCGGAAGAAGCGGGATTCTATAGCGGGAATCTAAGTTTTGATACCAATGATGAAAATATGCCAACTCATAATGAACCAGTATATGCTACTGGATTATCGCCTGTAAGAGAAATCTATATTGAAACAGACTTCGATTCTGATACTATTTATTTCTATAATGCTCAGATTGATGATAACAGTAATTTTGAAAGTATAAATATTTTTAATTTGGGTAATACGCCATTAGAGATAGATGATATAATTGCTACGGAACCATTCCATGTTGGTATTATTACTGACGGTTCTTTAGAACCAGTAGAAACTCTTGAAGTCCCAGTGCAGTTTTACCCTGACTCTATCGGAGATTATTCTGGAACAGTCACCATTTACAGCAATGATTCTGATGAAGGAGAAGTAGTTATCCATTTATATGGTGAGAGTGAAGTCCTTTCCATAGATGAAATACCTATTCCAGAAACTTTTACACTGTACCAAAATCATCCCAATCCGTTTAACCCTGTCACAACTCTACGCTATGATTTGCCTGAAGATGCACTTGTCAACATTACCATCTACGATATGATGGGACGGGTTGTTAAAACCCTGGTAAACAGTCAACAGAAGGCTGGTTTTAAATCAGTACTCTGGAATGCTACCAATGATAAAGGTCAACCAGTATCAGCGGGGCTTTATTTAAATACCATACAGGCAGGTGACTTCAGACAGACTAAGAAGATGGTACTCTTAAAATAATTTTATCCTTTCTAAAACAAAAAACCACGAATGCAGGGCGTAACGGACAAAGATAAATTTGTTTTTAAAATATTATTTTTTTGTTTTATCTAAAATTTTCTACTCTCAAAGTATATTATATTAATTGGTCCATATAATATCTATTAGAATAACAATATCAAAAATATCTAAAACACCATCATTTGTTATATCTGCGTGAGATATTTCTAAATCTAAAGGATTATTCCCATTTATTACCCATGAAATCAATAATACTAAATCTAAAAAATTTATTAAACCATCCTGTGTGATATCACCTGCGATATTAGATGGGCATTCTATGTTTGTAGAGAAATCAGATGCAGTAAAGGGTTGAATTATTAAGGAATCGCAATTTGATAAATCAAGAAAGATATATTTTTCTAACCAAAATATTGTCTTTAGCCCCATTTCTTGATCATAGTATGGACTTACAACAGTGTAATGATCTCCTCCTGAAATTTCATATAACAATTTATCTGTTGTTTCAGGAGTACTATTATAAAAAACATTAGTATGATAATCGTTTGGAGCTACATTATCAAATTCTCCACTGATAAATAAAATAGGAGTACTATTATTTATTGTCGGATCAGGATTTTCAAGCCAAGGAGATAAGGCAATAACCGCTTTGATTGATGAATCTTGTTGCGCCGCTAATTGAGCACCGCCACCACCCATGGAATATCCTCCAACTGTAAAGTTTTCAATGTTTAAATTTCCAAATAATGGTGAGTCTAATCTTTCATCCTCAAGTTTCATTGTCACGATTCCATCAAGCAAAGCAGCAGCTCTATAAGTCGGCGGATCCCAAAATGAGTTTACATTTACAAGCAATGTAACAAAACCGTATGATGCCAAATAATATCCCCAGTTTTCAATATCGGATATAGAATTTGTAAAACCTGGTACTAAGACTACCACGGGAAGAGGGACTGGTGCATCCAAAGGGTAGTAAGCAATAGCCTCAGAATAATGGGGTCCGTCTCTTAAACCATCCTGTTGTGTAATAGTTTCCATTGAAAACGGCCCATTTGAAAACAATAATGAATAAGAAAAGGAAATATGAATAAATATTTTTTTTAAATTAATTATATTCAATTTTTCGTCTCTCATATATAAAAATTAAATCGCTTACTTTGCTAAAGTAACCAAATCTATCCAAGCTTTTAAAAAATAGCATTACTATGTGTGAGGGCATGCTACCAATCCTTCCACAAGTAAAAAAGCCTACGGATGTGTTGCTTGATGTTTAAATATCAATTCTATTTTAAGAGTACCATCTTCTTAGTCTGCCTGAATTCACCTGCCTGTATCGTATAAAGGTATAACCCTGCTGATACTGGTTGACTTTGATTATTGGTAGCATTCCAGCTAATAGATTTATATCCTGCGGTTTGATAGCTATTTATGAGCGTTTTAACTACCCTTCCCATCATATCATATATAGTAATATTGACCAATCCATCTTTTTGCAAGTCATAGCGAAAAGATGTAATCGGATTGAATGGATTGGGGTAGTTTTCATGCAGTGATGGTAAATCAGGAAGTTGAGAAGTTATATCCACTTCCAATTGTTCACCAGTATAAAATAGTCCAAATAAGATCATCATCTCATCTGTACTTAAAAGCCCAAAGTTAATTTCTTCATCCGTATCATTATAGTAAGTTGCTTCTAACTCTAGGCCATGATCTAGATTTAATACCATAGGAGGATCATATCGCATTAAAGGTGGGTGTTCCCAATCATAGGAAACATAGATCAATTCACGATAGTTATCTTCATTTTGATTAACCTTATATACATTAAACTCTGTATTATGTTTATGAGCGTGAGATAAAAGCTGAAAAATATTAATAGGTTCTCGCGACAGATCCTCAATCCAAAATGTAGTATCCAAAGTAGTTTGTTGATTTGGAGGAAGTTCAATGTCTTGCTTAATTAAGCCCAATATATCTGCAACATGTTCTACTTCACTTGGATCAGCAAAATAAAAATTATTGTAAACTTCTCCAGTTATTGTATCATTTGTATAGTTTGCATAATGTGAATTCAAATCAAATCCAAACGTAGGGTCAATCTTTAGTGCAACACCGTCTGGAAAAGAATAATCATATAACCTTGTTTGAGTTCCTGAAATGAACTTATGAAACTGCATTTGAAATAAAACTCCTGGATTTGTAGAACCATCAAAATTTCTAATATCTCTATAAACCCCTTCTGAAGGTAGATTATTTTGAGCAACATCATCAAAAGTGTAAACAATGAAATGATGGCTACCAGGACTCATCGTAGTTGTGATTCTATTTACATATAAATAATCTGGCGTATCTATTTCTACATAATAAAATAATTCCCTTTCAAAATTTGGTGGAACACTAAAAGGTGGAAGGTGAATCTGCATACCATTTTCAGGAATTTCAAGAGGTTCAAAATCAGGCAAAGTAAAGATTGTTGTATCAGATAGCAAAGACTCATCAGCTACGTCTCCGCTTTCAGGCGCTCCTGCAATAATCCATTGTCTGATAAATTCCAATTCCCCGTTTGTTAAAAAATCTAAGCCCATAGGCATTATAGAACCATATTCTGGATGATCTTCGTAAAAGTGTTCGTAATTAGGTGTATTTATTTTTTCCCATAGAAAACTCGAATACAAACTTGCAATACCATTTGTACCTACAAGCTCAAGTCCATCTTCAGCTGCATGAGTATTTTGAGGAGACACATTTATAAGCTCTTCATAAGCAACATCTTCAGTCAATATTAAGCCAGATTGCTCAGCAAAGGATGACCCATTTACATGGCACATAGTGCAATTAGGATTCCATATTGATTCTTGAATTATTTCCCAAGTATCATGACCAAAAACAATCCCAATCAATAAAACGATGTATAGATAATATTTCAATATAATTTTCCTTATAATTAATCAATAGTTATTCTTTTGGAATCTCTTTTTGTTTAAATGAAAATAATATCGATAATCCAATTGCTACAAATCAAATTACTAGCAATGCGTCTGTTAATGCTATTACTGAATCTACAAAAAATTACCTACAATGTGTCTGGGATTGATGATTAAATATCATTCCTATTTTAATAGTACCATCTTTTTGGTCTGCCTGAACTCGCCTGCCTGTATTGTATAAAGGTATAACCCTGCTGATACTGGTTGATCTTGGTTATTGGTAGCATTCCAGCGTACCAATTTAAATCCAGATTTCTGTTCACGGTTTACCATGTTCTTAACCACACATCCCATCATATCGTAGATGGTGATGTTCACCAGTGCATCTTCCGATAAGTCATAACGTATAGTTGTAATTGGATTGAATGGATTTGGATAATTCTGATGTATTTTAAAATCAAAAGTAGATGAAAAATGATTTTTATTGATATTGAGATTAATCCCTTGACTAGAATTTGACAGGAAACGGTAAAGATATAAATGCCCAAACCCCACATACCATATATCTTTTCTGTTACTAATGTATTCTAAATGATCCCAAGTAAAATCTTGATCCCATTCAAGAATATTAGGATGAGTCATTAAATGATAGATACCATTTGATGAATATACTGTATCAAAAGTAGTATTTAATTCTATGACATCAGTCGATCCCCAGTATAATGATGATCCAACTTCAATCGAAGCACCTACTGGAGAGAATTTGTTTAATGTGTTATCCCAGCTAGAAAATTGATTATCGTTCCAATAGAACATACGAGATATTAAATATTTCCCAAAACTAACTAGGGTATCAATATCTTGATCATACTCTCCATAGGGTGCAACCCAAGCATATATATATTCTCGAATTCCATATCTACTTAGATTAGGAAGATCGAGGTTCTCAACTAAATCTTGTTTACTTCCAAGTACTTCACTCTCAAGATATTCATATGGAACATAAGGATGAGTTCGTGAATGAGAAATAACTTCAATGAAGCCAAGATCAAGTTGCTCTTGAATATTATCCCAAACATTTTGGTTAGAAATATCTGTAATGACTGCACAAGAAAGCCACAAGTTGTAGTTGCGAAAATTTTGGCAAGTCTCTATAAAATTTTGATTATTCCAACCTGCCCAGTCATCTGCAGTTACTGTTACCACTGCTACTCTATCATCGTAATATTTGCTTATTTCAGAAAAGGACGAACTAATATCATTATTTTCTGAATCAGTGATTTTAATAAAAATAGTGTCTGATATATCTGAAAAGGCAATAGATACAAAGGCTGTATTCTCATCATAATCAAAACGTACAGCCTCAATTCCATTGAAAAAGTCATCAGTTGTTTTTTCTATAATTTGCAACCAATCTTGATTTGATTTAAATCTACGATGTGTCTGCAGATTATTACTATTAGAAGGAATAGCAAATTCATAGGTTACAGGATATGCTAATCCATAATCAATATGAGTTTGTGAATCAATTGCAATAATTGTTTCATTTCTGATGTTATTATTAACTGATATAATTGAATAATGATTACTATTACCGTATGATAATCCTATGATACAAAAGATTTCAATAATTATTTTTAATCTTTTCATTTTTTAATCTACCCATCCTCTCACCAAAAATAAATTCACAAATGTGGGGCTTCTAAATGATGGGATATCATTTATAGTGACTTTCAAGAATTGTATAGTCATAGGATGTGATTTCATATGGATTTCCATATGGGTCTTGAAAATAAATTGAGAATGAAACACTGTGGTCAACTACTTCAATATTATCATTTGCTGCATCATTTATTTTTTTATGCCAATTGATAAATTCTTTTCCACTTGTATTAAATGCAACAACAGACCTATTCTCCCTTGGTTCACCTTTAAAGAGAGCAATATGAATACTTTTTTCATCATTTCCAATAGTTAAAGGACCAGTCTTTCCCCAAAATAATAAATTTTTTACTGGTTTCAAACCCAGAACAGTTCTGTACCATTTAAGGGATTCTTGCCTATCAGTTACAAAAATATGGACGTGGTCGATATTTTTCAATTTAGGTTTCATTATGATATATAGCCTGTTAGTTCTAAATAAAATCTACCCATCTTCCAACAAACCATGGTTTAACCACGCAACAAGTTATGGCGTCTCACTGTAAAGGTAGATTCGAAATGTATTGTCTCAAAGGATCGTCTATCTTTCTATCAACTCTTTTGACTGCATAATAGTTGTTTCCCCATTTTTTATTACGAATTTTATCGACGTCTTCTTTAGTGATCAACAAATCAGCATCCCAGTTTACATAACAGTAAACTGAACCTTTTCGATGAATTAGATCCTGGCTCAATGTAGGAAAGTATGATTCTTCTTTGGCGTAAAATTCATACCCCAGCTCATCCCAACCAGGAAATGAAACAAATATAATTTTGCAGATAGAGATTGCTTTTTTTATCCCTTTAACCGTCCAATATACTAATCTGGTACTCCAGCGCTTCAAGCCGTGGGAGTAGAGTCCAGGAACTTCATCCATGCCAACATCTAAAATTCGATCTACTACTATATCAATAATTCTGCGTTTATAAAAACTGCCTTCCAATTGATTTTTATAAATTGAGAATAGACTGTTTCTTTTCATTATTTCATGTAGTTTCTTGTCATTAAGACATGCTTTTGTATGATACCCAACGGTATCTATTGTTAATTCATCTGTTGCAGAACATCCACACATTTTTGAAATGAACGCACCCAAACCACTCCTTACAAACATATCATTACTAGCATGAAAACAAATAAATTTATAGTTCAAGCAGAGCTTTCTAGCATATAGAATATTTAGTATATGCATTTTTAACTGTGTTCCATCGGCATACCCTGACCAAATACGTTTATCGTTTATGTATACATCTTTCAGTGACACCACGTATTTAATCAATTGCCGATAATCTATCTTATTCATCCAGGCAGAAACATGGAGGATAATTATGCTCTCGGGGTTGTAGAATTTGAAATTTTGTATTTGGTTCAGAACAACATCAGGTTTCTCATGAACTGGAATACTGAAAAGCAGCATTTATTGATCTCCAGGTAAGCAGGTTACTTTTTGAGATAGTTACGCAAAAGTTCAGGGGTACCGACGCAGTTAAAACGTTCTATGGGAATATCATACACGCCCACGAGAAGATTCTTTGCGATCAGAATATTAAAAGTGTGTGACATAAAATATTCCTTTTTTTGCTGTTCACCGTAGATTATCATATCGATGGCAGCATCTACAAAGTCAGATCCACGGGAAAAGAAATAGGCACCTGCTATGGCATGAGGGGAAATCACCTGTTTTTCTCTTGTTTCACAAACAAGACCTCGTTCATCCAAACGAGCGTAAGAAAAATCAGACCGATCTGAGGGTACGGTCAATAAGGAAGCATCCAGTTGACGAACCAATGCATCCTCAACAAATGCTTGAATATCCCGTGCATCAAAAATATTATCTGAATCTGCAAACAAAACCGGTTGTTGAAAATTGATTTTACGATGTGCAGCCAGTGCTGTACAGGCTGCTCCTTGGGTCACTCGATCCACAACAATATATGAAACGGAAAAATGATCTTGAATAGATTTCAATTCTTGGGTTTGATTGACCTCAAATTCCTTTTGGATAATCAACAAATATTTTGCTTTTGGGACTGCCAGTCCTTGAAGAACATGCTCAATCATCATCTGTCCAGAAAATTCAATAAAAGGCTTAGGTATATTGTATTCAGATCTTTGAAACCGAGATCCTTTACCAGCCATAGGAATCACAATGGTGATGTCATTCATCCTATCTTTTCTTTGCTTTTTCCAATAAAATCTCTTCAGATAATAAAGACCAGTCTTCAAAATGAATCACACGATCATCAATTGTAATATCTGCGTTAGGTTTCCCAAAAAAGATTTCATCATATACAATTCCGTGATGATCAAGCCAATCGAGGGTAATTTTTCCCACATTTTTCAATACTTTGCCGACATTGTGTCCCTGGGTTTCCATATTTCTTGCTGTGTTGATAATGATTGTGTGTCCACTTTCCTTAAGGGTCTCGATCATTTTTTTTGCGCCAGGCTTCGCGGCTACATCTGCGTAGGTTTGTCCCTTTTGACGAAGTTCACAAATTGTCCCATCCAGATCAATACAAATTCTCATTATTCTTCTTCCTGAAGGCATTGATTCAGCTTTTGTATTGCTATTACAAAAAATGATAACTGCCTATCTCTATTTTCTTTATGTAATGGTATCATTGACAAAAATAAAAGAGACTCAATAAATCGTATCTCACCAGCGTTATAACCAAATGTTAAAGCAATTTCATCAAATTGTTGTTCTCTAACTATCTGATCCATAGCTAAAACAGACCACTGAAAACCTATCTCACCATCATAGTCCAGATCATAAAATCCTTCGATTATGTAGTCATAATTACCACAAAAACTATGACGCAATTTAGCAATATCATAACGGGGGTCACCATACACGGTTCTGTCATTCCCACCGAATTTTCCACGGGGATCAATCAGCTTTATAATTCCAGAAAAAGTGTCATACAAAATATTATTGAAACATAAATCACCATGTACCACAGAAATTTTTGCGGTTGCAATAATTTTATCAATCTTTTGATCGATTCTACTTTTAAGAATTGGCAAACCCATGTATTCTTTTCCATTGATCATAATGTATGAAGCATCAATTAGGGGTTCCCAAAAAGCATTCTGTTTAAGAAGAAGTTGCAAGCGGAAATTTGTTTTTTCTTTGTAAATACTTTCCAGGAAAACTCCATTTTCGCTATTTCCAGAGAATTGACAGAACAATTCAACGAGATCAAAAATTTTTTGCAATGCTGAAACCCAGAAAGAATGGCTTAGACTAAGGTAGACAAATTTTTCTGCTAAAGTGCCATACCCATAATATTCTAACGTTAAGCTAGGTTTTTTCTCATTATCAGAAAAATCCATTACCCGAGGAGTAATAGCTTGAAGCTGGGCAGGTAGTTTTTGGTACCAAAAGTACTCACTTCTCAATTTGTTAATATTCTGGCTGAATTTGGTTATCTGAGGCAACACGGGATGCAAGATGAAATTATTAAAATGACGTGACTCGATCAAAAAAGATCGTGCCTTACTCTGCCCCTCTATGTGCCCAAAGTCTATCCATTTTTTGTTTTCAATTTCGATAGCGTGCAAAGGATGAGAAAATTGATAACCTTTAAGAGCATCACTGATCTCTTGTTTGCCATCTCTGATTGCATTTTGTAGAATGGACTTAAGTCGATTTGGTCTTGAAAAAGTATATCGACCAACGAGAGCTTTGTATCCAGGGCTTTTGAACCCTGGCTTCTTGTTATAATATTCTAAAATTTCCCCTTCTTCTGTATGTGAAGCAACACACCACTGATCGGAAATTCCATTGAATGATGATAGATACACAAAGTCACCCTTGACAATCTCTGTCTCTGCTAGGTAAGTATCACCAAGATTTAAGCAGAGTGAGTCTCCTAAATCAGAATCTGGAATGGCATTGACTCCCGTCATAAAAGAATCCAGAATGGAACTACCTTGAGATACTGGGCAAATTACAATTCGCTTTTCAAGTCTATAGTATTTTTGTGAAAATTCGATCAACTCATGGTCATTTTTATTAACAATGAGATAGACGCAATGATTTGCATTATCCAAAAATTCTTTAATAACCCAAACGATAGTTGGCCGACCATTTATAACCGAAACGAATTGAGATGAAGTCATTCCACTAGCCATATTTTTTGGATCAATGCGGCCCGCAGCTAAAACAATAATATTCATAGAATCGGTATCAATAATCCCAATCTGCAAAAATTCTTTTTGAACATATTCCAAAGATTGGAAGATGGTTTTTGTATGTCTGTAAACCAATAATAAAACATATTATTATTAAAATGTATACTACTTTAGGATGAGGAATCTGTTCTATTAAAATGATGGTACAGAATAAAATACATCATACAGCAACTCAAAATATTTCTTCCTTCAATTTTATATTTAATGCAAAATTCAACCAAATATACCGTTTCTCCCTCAAAAAATAAATCCAATAAATTGTGGAGCTTGATGTTCAAATATTAGTGGTATTTTAAGAGTACTATTTTCATAGTTTTCCAGAATCCTTCCACTTGTATCAGATAGAAATGAAGACCATCACTAAAAGGTGAACCAGCATCATTGGCAGCAATCTAGAAATTTTTTCACGTTTATTCTATCATTTTTTATTGCATGGATTTCAGAATAAGCTTTACTTAGGATACTAACTTTTTCATGTGCATCGTTAATTTTTGAATTAATTATTTCCATAGCCTATATATTCCTAGTGAGGAAAGGACTCCAATTGTAAATAAAAACAATCCTGGTAATAATTTAGAATAGATAAGGTTCCCCATTCCAAGTAGTACTGAATAAACTAATATTGTCCCAAGAACCATTAATAAAATACTATTTGGAAAAGAGCTTTGGGTACTATTCTTTTGATCAGAAAACAATGCCCATCCTGGACCTCCAGGATTTATTTTTTTTACAAAATTTTCTAATGTTTTCCTCCTCTCTGTAGGCGCAATAAATGTAGCAGAGACCCAAACAAATGTTGTAACAAACGCACCAACTACGATTTTTTCCCATCCAAATAAACTCTTATTAATAAAATTTAAATAACTAGCAATAATTAGTGAACTGGCCATGGCGATTATCTCAGTGAAAGCACTGATACGCCACCAAAACCATCTTAATATATAGATCATTCCAGTTCCAGATCCAAGCAATAATAATAATGAAAACGCCTGCTCTGCGTTTGTAAGCATGAGCCCTGTTATGGCACCAAGAACAATAGAAAGAATTGTAAAAAATCTTCCCACCAAAACTAAATTTTTCTCGCTAGCGGCCGGGTTAACAAATCTTTGATAAAAATCATTTACCAAATAACTAGAACCAAGATTTACCTGGGTTGACATTGTACTCATAAATGCTGCTATAAGCGATGCTGCAACTAAACCTAAAAGTCCAGAAGGTAAAAGGGTTAACATTGCAGGATAAGCAATATCGTGTCCAATCTTGTTTTCAGATATTCCAGGAAACTTATATCTAATGTCATCTAGCTCTGGAAAAATAATTAAGGATGAGAGTGCAATTAATATCCAAGGCCATGGTCTTAGAGCATAGTGGGCAATATTAAAAAGAAGAGATGCTCCAACAGCATTGGTCTCATCCTTTGCAGATAACATTCTTTGTGCAATATATCCGCCACCACCTGGTTCTGCACCAGGATAATAGCTTGCCCACCATTGTACAGCCAATGGAATAAATAGTATAGGAACCCATATATCGGGATTTGATAAATCTGGGATTAGGGCTATTTTATCTTTCACATTTTGATGTTCTAAAAGGCTTTGTAAGCCACCAACCTGTTCAAGATTAAGAATATAAATACATCCCCAAACTGAGCCTATCATTGCTAAGATAAACTGAAAAAAATCGGTAATAATTATAGCTCTAAGACCTCCAAGCACACTATATAAGAGAGTGATTGAACAGGCAATAGATAGTGTAATCCAACCAGGCCAACCCAGTATTATTTCACCAAATTTAATTGCAGCAAGGCTTACTGATCCCATCACCAAAACATTAAAAATAAGGCCCAAATATATTGCCCTAAACCCACGAAGAAATGCGGCAGGCTTTCCACCATACCTTAACTCATAAAACTCGACATCAGTTAAAACTCCAGATCGGTGCCAAAGCTTGGCATAAACAAATACTGTCAACATACCTGTCAAAAGAAAAGACCACCAGACCCAGTTACCACTTACTCCTTTTTGACGAACCAAATCTGTAACAAGGTTAGGGGTATCTGTTGAAAAAGTGGTAGCAACCATAGACACACCGAGCAACCACCAAGACATATTACCACTAGCTAAAAAAAAGGATCGGACATCTTTCCCCCCTTTTTTTGAACCTAATATTCCTATAGCGAGTGAAAAAACAAAATAAAAGCCAATAACTATCCAATCAAGCTGTGAAAGGTTCATTTATTAATGCTCTTGAATTAAACCAAATGTCTGCTCAGAATATCCAGCGATATCTCTGAACACTATGAATGCAAGTTTGCTTATATGTCTAGGCATTATGCAATAAATCTACCCATCCTTCCAAAAACAAAAAACCCTACGAATGTGAGGTTTGAACTTTAAATATCAGTCCTATTTTAAGAGTACCGTCTTCTTTGTGTGTCTAAGCTCCCCTGCTTCAATACTATATAGATACACTCCTGCTGATACAGGATCATTTCTATCATTAGTGGCATTTAACCAATAGATTTACCCTTCTGTTTGTGAGCCATTTACAAGTGTTTTAACTTTCCTTCCCAATATATCATAGATAGTGATATTCACAAATTCATCTTTTGGTAAATCATAGGCTAATGAATTTGTTGGATTTAATGGGTTTGGATAGTTTTCATTAGTTGTGAAGTTTAATTGTATTTTCAATTTCATCTATTTCTTGTTGGTCGAGGTTATATTTTTTGTATAAAAGTTTATCAGATGTATTATAACTACTTAATTGAGGAATAAATTGAAACTTTGATTTAGAAAGGTTGATGGAGGTTACACCTTGTAATAATAAGAATCTGAAAAACTTAGTTTTCATATATGAAAAAAAGAATTCTGCTTCCTTTTTGTTTTCAAAAGGGCCAACAATCAAATAGGAATCTGTACATACATGTTTTTTGGGAAGTATTTTTACAGTAGATAACACTCTAAATTTTCCACTTTTATCAGGTTCACCGGCATGTTCACTTATAACTTTACTAAACATTATTTTATAATTATCAACATATTCTATTCCTTGCCTAACTTGATGCGTACCAACATAACTCACCCCAGAACTTGAATGTAGACAAAGTTCACCATTATCACTGTTTGATCCTCCTCGAAATGAAGAAGAAAAACCAAATGGATTCCTTGGCCTAATCAATGCTTCAATTGATGTAATGTTTTTATTGGAATAAATCTTATTTATAATTGATATTGCTTTGTTATTTCTAACAAAGACATTGTACTCATTTAAACTTCTTTTTAGTTTATTTTGAATCCCATCCTTTGTGTTAACAACTAAACAATCACCATTATAGTGTTTATTCCACAAGAAATAGGAAACACCCCCTCCTAAACTAACTTCAGGGAAACACTCCTTCGCATTTATAAAATCATTTATATAGCTAATTCTATTATCATTTAACATTTCTTGTCTGAAACTATCTAACCCTTTTCCACCAGCAAACCATCGCGATGGTATTATCATTGTTATAAAATTAGGGTTTAACTTTTTAGCAGATTGAACAAATTTATGGTAAAGGGGTATTGCACTAGCTCCAGCACCTCCATCATTTAACTGATATGGTGGATTTCCAATAATTACATCAAATTTCATATTAAATATTTCCTCTGGTTTATCTGTATGGATAAAGTGGTATGCATAAGTTTTAAGCATATCATCTCTTTCATATTCTTTTTGGTTTGTACCGCAATAGTTACATTTTTGCTTTTGGTAAAAATACATCATCACCCAAATCAGAAAATAATGGTTTTTCTCTAATACTTTGATTCTGCAATAATTCATTAAATGTAAAACATTTCCTTTTTACCAGACTTTGGGTAAAAGACCATTCTGAAAATAGTATTGGTTCTTCAACATCATCAGCTGTCTTTAGCGAAAGGGCATCACCATGAATAATATTTTTACTCAATATAAACTTTACGCAGTTGAACAATTGTTCATTTTGCTGTCCATTAGAAACAGCATTATACCAATCCAAATAAATTTCAAATAGTCTTTCTCTACATCTTTCAGTATTATCCTTTAATAATTCAATCCCATAAATACTTGTAATTGCAACGAGAGAATACTTGTCTAACTCTTTTTGGCTTTTTCTGTATCGGCCTTCAACAATTTTGAGCTTTCTATTTAAAATTTCACTTAAAAAGTTTCCATCTCCGCAGGCTGGTTCTAAAAATCGTGAATCAATGCGCTCTGTTTCCTGTTTAACAAGGTCAAGCATATCATTTATTTCTCGCTCAGAAGTAAAGACTTCTCCATGGTCAGTTACCCTTTTCTTAGATGTAATCAAGCTAGCTGTCATCTCTTTCTTTCAAATATGATTTATTTGCTATACTAAATATTTTAAAAATACTTACAGGGTAAATATAGAAATAATTGTTTTATCTAAAAATTAACCATATGCAAAAAACCCCACGAATATGGGGATTTTTAGTTAATATAAATTTTTTATTCACCAATCGTAATTAGTAGTTTTCTTTCTTGTTCATTCGCATAATTCGAGTCCCAATCTATTAATTTTTTTACCATTATTTTTCTATACAAAAAGGGAGTGATTAAGAGAAGATATAACATCCCTAAGTAACCATAAGGCAAAGTTGGAGCGCTTTCATCACATGGATTAAGTTCCCAAAATTTTAAATTTGATGTTCTATGATGATCAGAGTGTCTTGTTACATTACATAAATATATACTGCTTAAAAAATGGTTAGAATTCCAAGAGTGTCTCATTCGAACAGGCTTCCCTTTGTCTCTAACCAAGCCATAGTGCTCAATATAATTTATTGCCTCTAAAAGTGATTTTGATAACATGGCAAGTAATAAAAAGAAAAACATTCCATATGCACCACCAATAACAAGGGCTATTATTGTGATGATTAAACTTCTTATATAGCCAATAATCATTCTATTATGAAAACTAATAAAGTTAAGACCTTTTCTTCTTAGACGACTTATTTCAATTACCCATCCACTTAACTGCTCTTTAGTAATCGCTTTTATAATAAATAAATAAATATTTTCTCCTCTTTTTCCTGTAGCTGGATCTTCGGGAAAACCTACATTTTTATGATGACCATAAACATGTTCAATAGCAAAGGTGCAATCCCAAGAAAATGCAAGCAACCAATTCCCAACAAACATATCAAACTTATTTTTCTTTCTATGAATTAATTCATGCCCAGGAACAGTTCCAATTATTCCAATAAATAAAGCAGTTTGAATGATTAAAGAAATATTATCTATTCTACTAAATGAATTTTTTATTTTTATAAAATCAATATAAAAATATGAATCTAACACTTCTATATACCATTGAGATAAGTTGTGACTGAAAATCGAAACAACTAATAATACTAAAATAAATAAAATAGGGAGATTTATATATAGAGAGAGATTTAGTACGCTTGGATAAGAAAATTTTTCAATTTCTTTATCTCTGGAGAAAATAATATCCCCAACTATAATAAATAATGAAAACCCAATAAAAAAATAAGTTGGGTAATTTTCACCCATTAATAATATTACTATAAATAGAATGCTAGTAAGGCCAGGGATATAATATTTAAGATATTTTAGAATAGTAGTAATGATATATACCTTTTCATATCCAAATCTACCTATCATCCCACAATCAAAAAACCCCGATTGACCAAGGCTTGATGTACAAAATGTTTTAGAAATTATTTTGTTACTATAGCAGTCATCATTGCAACAGTAAATGAGCCTCCAATACCAATTAATAAAATAATAGATAACTGATTTTTTATCTTCTATTTGAATTGAAGGTCAAGTTTTGCATCTGTTTTTTTTACTTCTCTGTAAGTTATTTTCCAAATACCATCTATTTTTTTCAATTTAAAAATATAGAAAACAGAACTTACAATTTCAGTTTTCAAATTATTATTTGTGGTTAATAAAGTCATATATTGGTGCAAATGTGCATAATTTTCATTTAGTTCAATAAACAATTTATTAGCCATCATTTTTCTTCTTTGCATTACATTTGACTCAAAAA
>TARA_B100000686_G_scaffold99400_1_pt1 | contig 22637 bp, 19 predicted proteins | sample TARA_B100000686 | Tara Oceans TARA_B100000686 (sample SAMEA2622733) | marine metagenome | biome: marine biome (ENVO:00000447); feature: marine epipelagic mixed layer (ENVO:xxxxxxxxx); material: "saline water (ENVO:00002010), including plankton (ENVO:xxxxxxxx)" | depth 150 m | reverse complement strand
CATCTGGAACACCTAACCGCGCCATAGGAATCTGGGCTGATAATGCTTCACGTGCGCGCTCATCAAGTCCTGCAGTCATATCGGTGTCAATCATCCCGGGAGCCACTACATTCACCGTGATGCCACGGGAAGCCACCTCTCTAGCCAACGATTTACTAAATCCTATCAAACCCGCTTTCGACGCTGAGTAATTGGTTTGTCCAGGATTCCCAGATTGCCCCACAACAGAACTAATATTGATAATTCGCCCGCTTCGCTGCTTCATCATGGGCCGCAGGACCGACTGGCAACACCCATAAACTGCTGTCAAATTCGTTGCTATAACAGTATCCCAATCTTCTGGCTTCATACGCATCAGTAATTGATCACGAACTATGCCAGCGTTATTCACGAGCACGTCAATGCGTCCGAACTGTCCCATAACCGTTTTCGCAACATTGGGGATGGACTCAGAATCGGTGACATCAAGAGATAATGCTACAGCCTTTCCACCATCAACATTTATCTTATCGACAACTTCACTTGCATTGTTAGACCGTGCTGAAGCGACAACCGCAAAACCAGTCTCAGCTAGCTTTAATGTAATCGCTCGACCAATTCCTCGAGAAGCACCAGTAACCCAAGCGACTCGTTTAGTAGTCTGTTCCATCAAACATACTCATTCAGAATGATTAGAGAGGGATTCCCACGCGGCCTCAATAGTTCCCAAACTATCTAGATCTTCAACGTTTAAAACACGAACCGAACGATCCGTCTTTTTTATCAAACCATTCAACACACGTCCGGGACCAACTTCGAAGAAAGTCGACACACCCTTGTTTACCAATGTCCGCACTGATGCTTCCCATAACACCGGCAAACTAACCTGCCTAATTAATGCCTCGACCGACTCCTTGCCCGTTTGCTTCGGTGTCGCATCAACATTGGCAACAACTGGCACGGAAGGGTCTCGCACCACTAGACCACGAAGCTCTGGCTCCAAGCGAACCTCCGCCGGCTTCATAAGCGAACAATGAAATGGCGCACTAACCGAAAGAGGTATAACTCGTTTGGCCCCAAGTTCCTTTGCCTTTACACCAGCGCGTTCTACGGCCTCGACATGACCGGAAATGGCGATCTGGTTCGGCGTATTAAGATTCGCGGCGCTTACCACTTGATCTCCTGCAACCTCCGAACAGGCCTGCTCAATTCCTTCTTGGTTAAGTCCGACTACTACAGCCATAGCTCCTTGTCCAACAGGCACAGCCTCTTGCATATACCGGCCTCGTCTACTTACCAGGCGAAGAGCATCAGCAAAGCTCAGTGTTCCAGCAGCAACATGAGCTGAATACTCCCCAAGACTATGGCCAGCCATGTACTGAGCCTCATAACCGCGGAAACTCAACAGGCGACAAACTGCGACACTCATTGCCAAAATTGCAGGCTGAGTATTCTCAGTCAACTGTAACTCTTCAGCCGGACCGTCAAAACACAATTGACTGATATTCCGACCGAGTGCGTCATCCGCTTCTTCAAAGGCTTGACGACAAATCGGAAATGTATCCGCAAGCGCCTGGCCCATACCGACATACTGGGAACCTTGCCCAGGAAAGACAAAAGCAACCATCGAATCTAGTGGCTCCTTTCTGTATCGAGTGCAGTCATACTCTCATCAATCGATCGCACAAACCCTTCACGCACAAAACGATATGTCAATGCCAACGCGTTTCGCACCGCCTTAATCGATGAACGTCCGTGACCAACTACCGCCAAACCTGTTACGCCAAGTAATGGAGCGCCGCCATACTCTGAGTAATCAACTCGTCGTCTAAATCTCCTATACGACCTCCGTGATAACAAATATCCCAATTGGGTCGTAAAGGTACGATTGAGCTCATCGCGTAACAAATCTTCAACAACTTCTACAAGTCCTTCACTTACTTTGAGTGCCACATTCCCAGTAAATCCATCGCAAACGATTACATCCGCATCACCACCGTACAAGTCTCTTGCTTCAAGATTGCCTATAAACTGAGTGCGGCTTTCGGATAAAAGTTGATAAGCATCTCTCGTTAGGTCATTGCCTTTGATCGCTTCTTCCCCGATGGACAACAGGCCTACTCTGGGATTTTCAATGCCAAGGACTTTCTTTGCATACACTGTTCCCATTGCAGCAAACTGCAACAAATGACGTGGCCGACAATCAATTGTCGCGCCGACATCGAGTAAAACCGCATCCCGATGTCGCGTGGGAATTGTCGTCGCCAACGCCGGTCGTTCCACACCGGACATCATTCCAAAAACCGAATGGGCCGCAACCAATGTAGCCCCCGTATTACCGGCACTAAAAAACGCAGCCGCGTCGCCGCTGGCAACGACCTCTGCAGCCACTTTCACAGAAGCATTCGGCTTGCGCCTGACCGCTCTAGGACCTTCATCCATAGCAATTACCTGATTCGCCGACACAACCCGAACATCAACTTCGTCCGCAATACTATTTTCCTGACGCTTCAATTCATCCTTAATAAAAGAAACTGGACCGACCAAGGTCAATCCAAAACCTAAATGGCGTGCTGCGCTAAGCGCTCCGGCAATTACTTTCCGGCCACCCTGGTCACCACCTGCTGCATCGACAGCGATTCGAATCCCTTGCACAGGAGCACCTATGCCCCATCATCCCTTTGCGATCAACAAACCGACAATATTCATACGTTATAGAGTAGGCATGAAACAACATGTCAAAAAAGGCTCACACCTCTTTGACTGCCTTAACTTGGCGATCCTTGTAATAACCGCAATTTGAACACACACGATGAGATGCTTTCGGTTCATGACATTGCGGACATTCAGTGGTCGACACCGGAGCAAGCGCATCATGCGCACGGCGCTTCGATGTTCGCGCTTTTGAATGTCGTCGTTTGGGGTTCGCCATTTCTTCAATCCTTTCCCGTTGCTTTGTCCGTCAGCTTTGGAAGTAGCATGCGAAGTGCCTCAAGGCGTGGATCATGCCACGAGGCCTCACACTCACAGGCCGTAGCATTCCTATCAACACCACAAACTGAACACATGCCCAAGCAATCTTCACGGCACAGTGGCTTCATCGGTGACGCCAACTGCAATTGCTCGCAAGCCATATCACCAAGGTCAATTTGATCGTCTCGATAAAAAGCGGTCGATAAATCAGCCTCAGAAATTTCGCACTCACCTTCTCCAGTGTTTACGGCCTGTGGTAAATAACGTAAGTCGACGTCCATTGCCACTGGCACATCAAACGACTTGAGACATCGACAGCATTCCCGCTGAACAGTTGCAACAACGCGGCCAAACAGTCGATATTTATCGCCGTCTTTCCTAATCCGAAGCTTTAATTCGACTGGGCCGGTTACAACCCAGTCACTGTCACCCCGGTCACCTATTGCGGCCGGAGAAAACGACCTTTCAACCACCTCTTCTGAACCACGAAGCTCGCGTAAGTCCAACAACATCAACAATCTCCGTGCACTCGTGTCCAAACGCCCAGAACCGTCAACTATACCACGTGATCACTAACAACCTCGCCCCACGGTCGTGGGACGAACAACTCCTTAAAAAGACCGATCGCAAACCGGTCTGTCATACCTGCAAGGAAATCTTTTGCTGCAATATCCAGTCCATCCCTCTTAAGTGTCTGATGATCTAAAAACTGTTCTGGCGTGTCACAAACCTTGGCCCACAAGCCACTAAGGATGCCATATGCCTTCTTAAACTCAGCAGTCGCCTGATCATTCTCATAGACAGCCTCAAAAAGAAAAGCTCGTAAATCAAGCGTCGCCTGTAACACTTCAGCACTCATGTCAACTTCGGATCCATTCGATCCTTTAAGTGTCTGACGTACCACATCCGTAACCATGCAACCTATCCGTTCTGACGAAGTAGAACCAAGCACGGACACAAGATGCGAAGGCAGGTCTTCTATGCTCAATATCCCTGCACGCACTGCATCGTCGATGTCATGATTCACGTAGGCGATGATGTCAGCGACTCTCGCAACCTGTCCTTCAATAGTCGAAGCTCGATGTTTGGGGTCAGCGCCTACCGGCGCCCCTTTTTTACCTTTTGAGTGCTTCGCAATACCATCTCTCACCTCCCATGTGAGATTCAATCCTCGACCATCTTGTTCGAGGACATTGACGATCCGAAGACTTTGCTCATAATGATTGAACCCACCTGGGATTAATTCTTTTAGTACTCGTTCACCAGCATGACCAAACGGAGAGTGTCCAAGATCATGTCCTAAAGCGATCGCTTCTGTTAATTCTTCATTTAGTCGTAATACTTTGGCAATCGTCCGCGCAATTTGCGACACCTCAAGTGTATGTGTGAGTCGCGTACGATAGTGATCCCCTGTGGGAGCTAGAAACACTTGAGTTTTATGCTTTAACCTACGAAATGCCTTTGAATGCACGATCCGGTCACGATCGCGTTGAAAAGCTGGACGAATAGCATCTTCTTCCTCAACGCGAAGCCTTCCTCGACTTTCACTGCTAAGTGTCGCGAAGGAAGCAAGTGTCTCTCGTTCTCTCTCTTCTAATTGTTCGCGGACTCCGTCAACTTCAAGGTCAGTCATTTATGCGCCAGAATTGCGGGAAGGTCCTATGTACGCTACCGCATGCTTAAACAACATCAGGTCTGTCCCATCATGCTCCACAAGCAATGCAAACCGATCGAAACGCTTGACACGACAAGTCATTTCAGAACCATCCATAAGTCGAATGACAACCTTCAATCGCTCTCGACGCGCGCCATTAAGAAACACGTCTTGCAATGAAGCCTGGGGGGTATGTTCATGTGACGTAGACATTAGGAACCATTCTTTGCTCTAACATTTGACCGTTCGGCATAGACGTGCCTGCAATACTGTGACGGCCTGCTGGAGTGCGTCCGGATGTTCACCCGCTAAACTGATCCACTGTAGATTAGGCTCTTTGCGAAACCAGATCAACTGACGCCTGGCATAGCGCCTATTTTCTTGAGCGATCAACTCACGCGTCGCTGACTCATCGCGAACCCCCTCTAAATGTTCAAGAACCTGCCGGTATACCAAACCTCCAAAGGGATTTGAGTCTCTCGACAATCCGCCATCTAATAAATTTTTGATCTCGTCAATAATTCCTCGTTGAAATTGCTTATTCACCCGATCTCGCACCCGCTGGGAAATTTCCTCAAGGGATAGTTCGAGACCAATTGTAATTACGTCGTAGGACTCGATAGGGGATCGAGTTGAGTCAAAGTGTTCCGTAAGTGGTTGTCCAGTCAGGTAATAAACCTCAAGGGCTCGAATAAGTCGTTTTTTATCACGTGGCTGAATTCGCCTTGAAGATACGGGATCAACTCGCTCGACTAAATGATGAAGGTATTCAACACCACGCTTATTAGCAATTCTGGTAAGTCGAGTTCGTATTTGTTCATCACGCCCTGGCCCATCAAACAAGCCTCGAGTCAATGCACGATAGTAAAGACCAGACCCACCAGCCACAACTGGCAACTTGCCACGCTCTGTGATGTTGCTGATCGCTGCTGTAGCATCATTTGCATATCGCGCAGCAGAATAACTACACCAACCATCTACAACATCGATAAGATGATGAGGGACGCCTTGACGCTCTGACATTGACAGCTTGTCAGTTCCAATATCAAAACCCTTATATACAGCCGTCGAGTCACAACTGACTACTTCGCCATTAAATTGTTTCGCAATTTCAATGGCGAGCCTACTTTTCCCCGTCGCCGTTGGCCCAACAATCGCTACAAGGACAGGTGACTCACACGTCTTTAAAGTCACTTGAGTTCCTAAATAATTGTTTTATTGAACATAACGAAACGTTCACTGTTAACCGATAGAACGAGATGCTGTTTAGATTTACAACGAAGAGTCAGCCATCCAACTCTGACAAAACAGCCTGTTCTACCTCAAGCTGGTGGTGATTCATTAAAGAAAAATGTCACCGTGAAAAAAGCGCGATCATCTGGGTACTCCGGAGGCAATGGCTGGGTTGGATTCGAGGTCGACAACGCGTTGAAGGCAGAGTTGGTAAATGCATCCACTTCAGCGGGCTTAGCAATGGTTAGCTCAGAAATAGAACCATCACGATGCACGTAGAATGTCAGCACGACATTCCCGTGAAGCGACCGAGACATAATGGCATACGGTACAAACCAGTTCCGACGAATCTGCGCGACAAACCGGCGAATCCAAGGGCCAAACTCTACACCCTTTGAATCAAACTGAATCCATGGCCCAAATTGTCCGACCGAGCCGTCTTGATTGTTAAAAGATTCTCGCTGGACATATCGATTGAGATTCTCCATTGCTCGCCCCAGCAATCCATCGGCCGGTCGATCCGAGGGATTGGCCGCCGAGTCTGGATCACGAAGTCCTTCACCTGGCAACGCCAATGAACCATCCTCTAAAGCCCTTGCAATCAATTCCTCTGCGGAAAGTTCACCTGGAACTTCTGGACTTTGTGATGGATCAACATCCCCCGACTCATCTGTAGACTCCAACAATTCATCAAGATCAGACTGGGTTTGTTCCACTGGATCAGATTGATCCGCATCTGCATAGAGTTCAGCCGTTGGATCAACTTCACTAAGAGAAGGATCATCCGACTCAATAAACAGCGATGAATTACCCTCGGCGTTTGGCAAGGTGTTCCGAGGCAACTCTGATTCCGTTGGAGACTGAGCCATTCGATCTCGATCAGAAAACGGAGCCTCTAACCGCGGCTCCTCCAGTGATTCAAGATCAACGCGAGGTTCAATAAAAACAAACGTGCGATCCGAGTCTGGAGTAAGAACTGGTTGAGATTGCTGGAGTTCAGCCAATTCCATCAGGCGCTCTTGGCGAGCAACCTCAGCAGCTCGCACGAATGGAAGCATCGGAAAAAATAAAATAAAGGCCGCAACAAAGAGATGCACAAAAAGAGACAGAAGAACCTGCTCTCTCCACGACATAGCCGAGTCCAGACTCGGCGCGTCTATATAACGGTCCTCTAGGTCAAAATACATGGGCCAGTTCCTGATTATAGCTGGCTCGCCACGATTACAACTAAGTCATATTCGCCTTAGAACATCGCTTACTCTGGCACCAAATCACGCGCTCGAACGCCTTCGTAGAGATAGACAATGCCAAATTGCAACATGTGGGCCCGCGTTTCGATAAAACCAGCGTCCTGCATCATTTGGCAGAATGCCGAACCACTAGGGAATTCCCCGACTGACCGTGGTAAATAGCTATACGCACTGTTGTGTCCTGAAGCCAGACGACCAACCCATGGTAAAACTTTCCGAAAATACCACCTATAGACTGCCCGAATACCAGGCAGACTCGGCATTCCAAACTCTAAGATTACCAGCCTCCCACCGGGACGAACCACCCGCCGAATTTCCAATAACGCGTTCACAGGGTTTTGAATATTGCGAATACCAAAAGCGATGGTCGCGGCATCGACCGAACCAGACGGCATCGGGATGGCAGTCCCATCAGCACGAAGCAGATGTACTTTACTTATTAAACCCTGAGTATTCAGCTTGTTCTGACCGTGCCTCAACATTTCTGTCGAAAAATCAACGCCAATAACCCGACGACATGAAGGCTCTGCATGGCACAAAGCTATCGCGACATCAGCCGTGCCCGTGCAAAGATCAAGCACGGTTTCAGTTTCGTTTAATCCAAGCGACCTCACCATACGCCTACGCCAGCGACGGTCAAACCCAACACTTAGAAACCTGTTCAACGAGTCGTAATGTCCTGCAATCGCATCGAACATTCCTGCAATACGATCAGGCGCCTTATTAATTACCCGGTCCATGCTGGATACAGATTATTTTCAATACCAAGACATGACAAAATTTTTCCAGCCATGAAATCTGATAGGTCGTCAATGGTCTCTGGCTTCTGATAAAAAGCAGGCATCGCCGGCAACACCTGAGCACCCGCCTCCGAACAGAGCACCATATTTCTAAGTTGAGGAAGGCTCATAGGAGTTTCTCGTGGAACAACAACCAAAGGCCGACGTTCTTTGAGCATCACATCAGCCGCCCGTTCAATGAGGTTGCGTGATAGACCATGTGCTACTCCTGCTAGAGTCTTCATGGAGCAGGGAACAATCGCCATCGCATCACATAAATAACTTCCACTCGCAATTGTCGCACCAACATCTTTATTACCGTGGATCACAAACTTTTCAGACGGAATCGTACCGCCATAACGTCCAGAAATATACGAAGCCAATTTGTCGACAGAAGCCTCCGCCCCAAGCTCCTCACGCAAAAGACGGCGACCGAGATCTGACACCACCAGCTCCACCTGGACATCTAAGGCCAGTAGTGACGACACCGTCCTGACTGCATAAAGCGCACCACTCGCGCCCGTGACGCCTATTGCCACTCGCCTCGGCCTAGACGACATAGAGAGCCCCTGCCGTCCAAAACAGGTACAACAAACCGACATAACCGTTCAAATCGAACGCCTCCTTTACCCGAGACAGATCAGTCACTTTCACCAACGATTGTTCATATATCAAGAGTACGGCAACGGCACCCACACCTCCAAGATACATCGGCCCTAATGGCATAGCCAAAGCCAATGCGCCTAATGCACACACTGTTACAACATGACATCCTCTTGACATCCACAATGATCGCGCTACCCCGTACCGCACCGGAATCGATCGAAGTCCCTGCGTACGATCAAACTCGAGATCTTCACACGCGTAAAGAATGTCAAAACCAGCCACCCAAAACCCCGTTGCAACGGCAAGCAACCACGGTGCCCAACTACTACCACCACCGGTAGCCAACCAACCTCCGACAGGGGCGATGGCCAGTGCGAGACCAAGAAATAACTGCGTGTAGTACGTAAATCGCTTAGCTAGAGAGTACCAAAACACAATTACAAGAGCGACAGGAGACAATACAAAACAAAGTTCACCAAGTGGATAGGTCGTAGCAACAAAAGCAATCGAACTGACAAAAACAATCGTGCTTGCCTCCACAAGCGACACCTCTCTCTGTGGAATTTCTCGATTCTTTGTCCTCGGATTCAGTGCATCGAATCTTTCGTCAACTATCCTGTTGAATCCCATCGCCGCCGTTCGCGCCAAAAACATCGCGAGTAGAATCCATCCAACGCGATCCCATAACAACCCAGTCTGTTCATTCGCAAACAGTGCGCCTGTCAAGGCAAATGGAAGCGCAAAGACCGTATGGCTAAAACGTATCAGCGAAGCATACTTCTGCAAACGTGAAAGCATAGGAATTACAAAAACACTAACTACCGATCCAACAGCTATTCAACGTCGATGTCTTCAAGCCATCGAATAGATGTGGAATCGATTCCACTCAGTAAATATTCTTCCACATCGGAAACCCCCGCTGGAAGCTCAACCCTTATAAGAACTGCCCGCCGCCCTGGTTCGATAGCCCCATGCGAACAACCACGACCGAGTCCTTTGGCTCCCACAATTGTCGCGCTCTGCAGCAGTTTTGACGCAGGAACATCCGGCGCTAGTCGTCGAACCTCTGCTAGTTCTTCAAAGACATTAAGGTCCGGTGCACTCGCGAGACTATCCGTTCCAATCGCAACCCGCAGTCCTCGGGCATAAAATTTACCAATCGGTGGAACACCGGCTCCTGTCCAGTCATTACTCCGTGGACACACTACTAAGGTCGAACCAGCTTTAACTAACCGGTCAATCTCGTCGTCAACCAGCTGGACACCGTGTACAACGATCGTATCCTCACGAAGCCAACCAACGGATTGCAGGTAATCGACGGGGCGCGCACGAGGCGGCACCCATCGGCGGTCCATACGGCCACGTTCTTCGAGAATATCTCGCCACGGCCCTGTACCAGAAATGAGGAACTCTACTTCTTCTTCAGATTCCGCAATATGCACTGACCGTGGCCCTGGCAATCGACTAATCGCACGAAATAATTCAGCCGACACAGAATAAGGCGCATGAGCTGCCGCCCTGACCTGAACACGACCATTCACATGCGCTGCGATATGTTTTGCTAGCGGTTCAATAAGAGTTTTGGCTTCATCCGCTTCGACATCAAAACCTAGAAACTCGTGAAATAACGTCACATCAATTGATTCAGTTAGGACAGTATCAAGGGACTCCAAAGTATTAGAGATGTCACCAACTAAGGCGGTCCCAAAACCTCGACTCTCTCTCGCCGCATCTGGAAAACATCCTCCACTCGGTGAAATAAGTCTCGACCTCGCACTCATAACGGCACGTACCCATTCTGGCATTGATACCGCACGTGGAATACTCCCACGCAATCCTGACAATTCAAGATGCGTGTGCGCATTAACAACGCCAGGCATAATGACTGACTCACCAAGATCAACACCAGAAGCAACTGAGAAACCGGCTGGCTTTGAAGCTCCAACAGCCGTGATCAACCCGTCCACAGTTTCTACCCACCCATCCTTAATAGGCGCCGATGTAATCGGCAAAACCCAGCGAGCATGAAAGCGATTACAAATCACGTTCTTTTGGGTCGGATAGCAGCTAAAACTAACACTTAATCCTGGGGCGTTCTCGCAAGTTGGCGCTGTTTGCCGAACGCGCTTCTCGCGGGGTATCGATCGAGTTCTTCTGGAAGAGACGTATTTCCGGTATCCCTTGCAACTGACAACTCAGTCATCCTCGGAATATTACGAATACGAAATATCGGATCGCCCAGTATTTCGTAGTGCATATTTCTGCGCTTGGACGTAAATCCAGCGTCCTCGATATTGCGAACAATCTCGAGCTCATCCATGCAGTACGACGCGCCGGCCGCCCGAACAACGTTCTCTTCAATCATCACGCTTCCCATGTCGTTGGCTCCATAGGCCAAACTGAGCTGACCAACTTTGCCTCCCTGGGTAACCCATGAAGCCTGAATGTTGTCTACATTATCGAGAACCAATCGTGCCAATGCCAACGTTCTCAAATACTCAATGCCAGTCGCTTCAACACCATCAAGTTCCGTATGCAATGGTTGGTAGCTCCACGTAATGAAGGCCGTAAAGCCATTCGTCTCATCCTGCAATTCCCTTATCCTCATCAGATGTTCAACACGTTCGTCATATCCTTCGACTGTGCCGTACATCATTGTCGCGGTACTGCGAAGACCAGATTTGTGCGCACAACGCATTACACCAAGCCACTCCTCTGAAGTCGCCTTACTGTAACAATTCAACTCTTGACGCACCCAGTCAACAAGTATTTCCGCCCCACCACCAGGAATGCTATCTAGGCCAGCACCGACCAAACGATCCACAACTGCCTTGACAGGAAGTTGAGACAACCGAGATAAGTGAATCACCTCAGGTGGTGACAAAGCATGAAGCTTAAATTGTGGGTATCTGCCCTTAACCGCCCGAAACAAATCTTCGTACCAATTTAGAGGCAAGTCGGGGTTATGTCCGCCCTGTAGTAGCAATTGCCCCCCACCAACAGCGATCGTTTCATCAATCTTTGAAAAGATCTCCTCAAATCCAAGCACAAACCCATCACCCGAACCAACGTCTCGGTAAAACGCACAAAAATTACACTTCGCGACGCAGATATTCGTGTAATTCACATTGCGATCAATGATGTAACTCACGATGCGGTCAGGATGTTTCTTGACACGCACCGAATCAGCCAAAAGACCGAGTTCGTGGGTAGGAAGATTTCGATAAAGAGCCAAAGCCGCCTCCCTGTCAAGGCGACCTCCATCTAGAACCGTCCGAACAGCGGCATCGGTTAGTGCCACGTTCATTTCTCGTAAAACTGAAGAGAACCAGAATGCTGAAAAATCCCCATTTTCAGTGCGAACTCAAAGTAACGCTTCAGTCCGTTCCGACAGTCCTCTGTTAGTTCAAACTGAACATTCTTTTTCAGGTATTCGCGAGCGAGCTCGGCTTGATCGTCTTCTTTTGGACCGAACTGACCAGCGATTTGATCAAGCGCCTCTATTCCAGCATCTCTTGCTTTTTCAAGTGCGACAAGATGTTCAGAATTAACAGCGCCGTCCCGTCCAGACCATACCGCCCAGACAAAAGGCAAGCTCGTCATAGCCGTCCATTCTTCGCCAAGGTCAATCTTATCGAGATCAACAACGGTCTCATGCTCCGTAAAAAGAGCGGTGTCTCCTATTAGCAACGCCGCGTCACAACGCTTCAACATCGCATCAAGGTCAGGCGCCATCGTATGAAAATTCGGCTCAATATCAAACCACTCAGCGCACAAAATCCGAAGTAAAGTCGCCGCTGTCCTCGAACTCGTATCAACAGCAATCGACCGAATAGCTTGAACCGGCCTGGTCGTGAATAAAGCCACTGACTCGACTGGACCATGAGACACCACTCCAATATTAGGAACCAACCGATAATTAGGTTTACGGAGATACTCTATGGTTGGTATAAGCCCCAAATCGATTGAACGATCGTGCAGCAGGGACGCACATTTAGCAGGGATGTCATATTCAATCGAGAAAAGGTCATTCTGGTTGTCAAGTCCATGCACCAAAGGACGTGCATTCAGATACTGTACCGCTCCGACACGGATAGCACTCATCGTCTTTCTCTACTAGTCCTTAATTACTTTCTCAAGCATTAAATTGGAATTATTTCGAATCGGCAGTTTCGTTGAACAGGCTCTAACGAGGCTGCATGGATGTTTTTCTTAAGTTCTTCAAGCGGTCCACGTCTCCGACCGTTCTCGAATGAATCGAACGGTGACACCCTATCTACATCATTGGCCCCGAACGCAAGAGCGACCTGAGCTAATTTAGGCCCATAAAGAACCCAGTCAACTTGGATCGACGGAATATTGTCAACCAGCACGCGTGCTAAGGCAACCCGATGTACATCTTTGTAACCAGTTGTAGGCTCTGAAAGCAACTTCTTTGGCAATGGAGAAAACGCTTGAATACCATAGGCGTGATTCCAACCTTTAATGCGATTAGCCGCAACATCAGCAGACATAACACTACTCTGAATCACCGCACTATTAATGGGTAGCCCCATCCCGACACAACACTCTATCCAGCTTACATCGATATCACTATCAACACTCACTTCAGATACACACGCTAAACCACTTTGCTTCAAACTCAACACTAATTGCTCAAACCGTTCAGATTCACCGCCGCAAAGTGACACTAGATCTTCAAGTTTGAAACCCGCAACCGGAACCAGGCCGGATAGCGAGACGACCCTCTGAACCTCCTGCACTACGTCATCAATCGAGTCTCGACAGCCAATAATTCTCACCTCACCAGCAGTGTCCGGCACCTTTTGACTATTAATTTTTTCACCGAATATGACCTCAAACACTCTAACAAAAGTGACTCTGTCCCCTGACTCGCATCGCCTTCGCTCATCCGCCAACGCACCAAGTCGAAGCAAATTGGTCGTCGACGACAGCTCAGAAATATCAAAGTCTGAAAGTGGTTCGCCAACATCAAGTTTCTCTGCAATCGAATCAAAACGTGATGGATCCATCAAGGCATCCTATCCACTTTGGACAAACGATTTGTATCCTCCATCGCATTAGTAATGGACTCTGCGACCACCAGTGCTTGCCGACCGGCAGCACCCGTAACACCCGGCTCGATACCATTACGAACTGAATTCACAAAATCTCTGATTTCGCATTCGAGCGGCTCAACTGTTACTACTTCGACTGGTCCCCCATGAACAGACGGGCTACCATCCTTGCTTTTAGTGACTCTCCAGGCTTCCAACTGCTGCTCTGCATAATCAACGGTAACTAACGCATGAGGCTCAAAGACACGCAGCTTCCTGACCTGCTCACGACTAATTCGACTAGCTGTGAGATTGGCGATACAACCATTTGTGAACCGCAATCGAGCATTCGCAATATCAACACGATCCGTCAATACCGGAATACCGACAGCTTCAACAGATACCGGATTTGAGCCGACAAGCGACAGCACAATGTCAATGTCATGAATCATGACATCAAAAACCACATCGATATCGAGACTGCGGGACCGAAACGTAGAAAGTCGATGTACCTCTATGAATCCTGGCGAAGAGATTAACGCTCTGGCGGTCACCACCGCCGGATTGTGCCTTTCAGTGTGGCCAACTGCCAAGGTAGCTCCTGAATTTTTAGCGGTCCTGAGAAGCACGTCTGCTTCTAATGATGACGACGCAATCGGTTTTTCGACTAAGACCGATACGCCCGCCTCAAGAAGAGGGGCCGTAACTAATAGATGGTCTTGAGTGGGTACCGCGACTATAACGCCGTCAACCCGACCAAGCGCTGATCCTATATCCTCGATAACATCCGTTCCGTACTCCGAAGAAATACGTTTCGCTCGTTCCCGATCAATATCAATCACGCCAATAAGGTCAACATTATCCAACGTGCTAAGAATTCGCGCGTGGTGTTGCCCCAAATGGCCAACACCAACTACGACAACTCGAAATACAGATTCCATCAGTCGGATCCTGTCTTTTCTAAGTGCAGAACTCGCCCCACTATCGCAATATCCGCATGATTGGCGGCGTCAAATACCTCGGCCCCATCAAGAATGAGCGTTCGACCAGCATCAACGGAAAGAGTGGAAGCGTGAGCCTCACATAAAGTCTTTATAGTCGGCAGCCCAATAACTGGCACATCAAATCGCATATCCTGGTTCGGCTTAGCGACTTTAATAACCGTCACACCTGGTCCAGCTAATCGAGACGCCCGTGTAATTACCTCATCGGTACCTTCCATTGCCTCAACGGCTACAACAGCACGGTTCTTAACAACTATAGTTTGCCCAATATCCAACCCAGCAATTGCATCAGCTACCGCATAGCCAAAATTTAAATCTTCTTCTTCATCAAGAGTCGGCCGTCGCGTGGTCAAATAACCTTCTTTAGCAAGTAATGGTTCCAAAAACATCGTCGAGTCAATCAAGTCAATCCCATTATCGTGCAAGACATCAGCGACCGCAGAAATGAGTGCGTCGGTATTTTTTGTCGTTGCTTTTTGAAGAACAGAGAGCGCCGTAAAATCAGGAACCACCGAAAATAATTTATTGTGTTTGACTTGACCAGCCATTAGCGCCTTAGCAATTCCTGCATCTTTAAGAATCCTAATGCATCGACCTACTTGACCCAACGAGACCCAATGGAAATCAGATAATCGGCCACGAGCTGCAAGTGACTCTAGCTCTGAGTATGCTTCGTCTTTAATAGCAACAACGGTGACGTCATGACCGAGACTTTTAGCAGCTTCAAGGACGAGGAAAGGAAACTTGCCGTTACCAGCGATCAAGCCGATACGCATGAATCACGCTAAACCGACTAGTCTTCAACCCCTACAGGCTCGGCCTGCTTAGGTGGGCGACGTAAATTCACGCCGCGTTTTGAAGTACGAATAAAGTCAACCAGATATCGCACCTCTGGCCCGTCAAGATCAGACTCGGAGGCAATGCGGTCAAGCGCCTGACTGGTGTTCAACCTAGACTGCAATAAATGCCGGTAAGCTTGCTTGAGCCGCCCAATAGTTTCAGCTGAAAAACCACGTCGCTCAAGACCAATCGTATTTACCCCGTACACACGAGCCATTGCACGACTCCCAACGGTCTTTCCGTACGGTAAAGCATCCATTGTGACAACCGAATAACCACCGATATATGCCTCTCTTCCAACACGGCAGAACTGGTGCACAGCTGAAAACGCTCCTATCGTTGCACCGTCCTCCACTATGACATGACCAGCCAACGTGCCACTGTTAGCAAATATCGTCTTATTACCTACGATACAGTCATGGGCAACATGCGCGTAGGCCATCAGTAAGTTGTCATCTCCAATGCGCGTCACCCCACCCCCACCGGCTGTACCGCAGTGGATAGTAACGCCTTCTCGAAACACATTTCCGCTACCGACCACCAATCGAGTTTTTTCGCCATGATACTTAGTATCTTGAGGGATTAAACCAACCGAGGCGAATGGAAAAATTTCACAGTTATCCCCAATTTGTGTATCCCCATCAATTACAGCTGATGCACCGACTCTACAATGTCGGCCAATCCTAACCTCCGGGCCAATAATGGCATGTCGATCAACGATTGTCCCCTCTCCCAACAACGCATCTGGATGAACTTTTGCCGTCGCATCAATATGCGTTGAATCCTCTAGCGAAAGTCGCAATTCAGCTTCAGCAACAGTCTGCCCAGCAACTGTGGCAACTCCGTGACTAATTGAGACCCCTTTAGACTCTCCCTTAAGAGTTACTTCAAGAAACAATCGGTCACCCGGAACCACCTGTCTGCGAAACTTTGCATTGTCGACGCCTTTAAGCATCGCCCGTGCAGTCGGAAGATCTTTCGTTTCATCAAGCAAAAGAAGCGTGGCGACCTGCACTAATGCTTCTATCATCATGACTCCGGGCATTAGTGGAGACCCTGGAAAATGCCCCTGGAAATATTCCTCGTTTACGGTGACATTCTTTACCACTGCAATACTCACACCCGGCTTATGATCAACGATGCTATCGATAAGTAAGGAGGGATACCGGTATGTTAGCCGGTCCAAAATCAGAGGAATATCGAGAGACACTAAACTACAACGCTCGCATAAAAAGGAATTCAATCTTGTCGATATTCAAGGCGTCGACGGTTCAGAATTTAGTTTATCAATCACGTCTTGGGTTAAATCCAAAGAGCGGTTCGCCCAAATGACTCCAGGACCGACAGCCATCAAAAAATCAAGCCCTTTTTCCGTGGCAACTTCATCAATCGCTGGACTTAGGAGAGTTTCGAACTCGATCTGTAATTCTTGCTGAAGTGCTTCGATCTCTCCTTGCGCATCCTGTTGCACTCGTTCCATTTCGGCTTGCGCATCTTGCGTCTGCCGTTGCATGTCAAGCTGCATCCGAGAAATCTCTCGCTGTAAGTTGATCCTCGCTTCACCACTCATGACCGACTCCCCTTGCGCGAGTTTCTGCTGAGAATCCTGCAGCAATTGATTAGCAGTCTGTAATTCAGCCTGCAACTCAGTATTACGGGCCTCGATCTCTGTAATCTTTTCGTCCGTTAGTTCCTGAACTCTCGCGTTTGATGCCTGACCCTCAGTAGAACCTGCCAACACACGTTGTAAATCAACGTATCCGATACGCGCCCCTGCCGGGAAAGGAAGTGTCGCGGGTGCAGCAGCCGGTTCATCTTGCGCGAACACTGGCGCTGTGCCCAGTAATAACACCGTAATAACCGCTATCACACCTAATGTGCCAGATCTCATCACACCTTATTCCTTATGTCACCTTTTTATCAAAGTTTTATAAATGCTCTAACATTCTTAAATCTTAAGCCGTCAGAACGTAGAGCCCATCGAAAAACGGAATCCGTGTCTTTCTTGTTCATATAAGCGATCGTTAAATACCCCATCCAGTTGCGGGTTGTAGTAATAAATCAAACGAAATGGAACATTCAACATCGGCATAAATATACGAAGTTCAAGGCCTGTCGAGGTCTTGAAATCATTCATCATGAACTGGCTGCCCCAATTCTGAACCTGCCCCGCATCGTAGAATGTAATTAGTCGGACAGGGCCACCAAGTAAGAACTGGTACTCCGCATTAAAGAGCATGCTCTTATTTCCACCAAGGACCATCCGCCCCTGATACGAATACGGATTAACCATACCTGGGTTCACATCCGCCATAGTTGGGCCAATGCGGCGAATGTCAAACCCTCGCACCGAATATTCACCACCTAGCCATAAACGCTCGAATACAGGGATTGAATCTGGATTACCAGACATGATGTACGACAGCTGAGCATGAACACCAAAAATGGTATTGGACAAATGAGGCGTCCACCAAGTTGATTCGAGAGTGGGTTTAACGAAACGAGTGTTACCACCAGCACCGGCCAGTTCAACCCGCGCCGCTAACGTCGTTCCCTGCGTTGGAAAAATAGGATGGTCAACTGTGTCATAACGGATTTGCGGTATGACTTTACTAATAATTCTTTTACCTCCAACCCCTAACAGCAACGCATCTGACAAAAACGGGTTGTACGCCAGCAGTTCTGGATTCGTCCCTAAAAACGGGTTAATGTCACTCACTCGAGATTCGTCGAGGCTATACCCAAGGTAAACCCTCGTAAAGTAGGAGATGGGAAACCCAGCAGTAACCGACGTCCCTGTCGTTTCTTCAGTGAAACTCCCAATCCACTCCATTTTTCTTGAGTAGACTTGAGAACCGATAGAAATCGGACGTCCGAAATTAAAAGGTCTCGTAAATGAAACTGAATGGTTTCTAGAACGAGATCCACTCATTAAATTAACGCCCAGCGTCTCGCCGCGCCCCATGAAGTTCGATGTTGAAAATGAAATTTGGCCAAAAAACCCATCATACTGCGACACACCAGCGCCAAACGTTAGTTGGTTCAGATTTGCTTCGCTCAACGCGATCGTGACATTGACTTCATTTTCGACTTCATCATTTTTTTCGACATTTACAGCCGTATCATCAAGAGGCTCAAAAAATCCGAGCTGATTCAAACGCCGAACGCTGTACTTCAAAGCCTCAGTATTAAAAACGGCATTCTCAATAATCTGTAGTTCTCGACGGATAACTTCGTCGTGCGTGGTGCTGTTTCCCGTAAACTCTATCCTGTTAACGAAAAACTGCTCACCTTCTTGGACTCGTATCGTAACGTCTACCACCGGTGCACCTTCGATACGCGCCGGTCGAATCTCAGCTATCTCACGCTCGTCACTATCCTCGTCAATGACTGCGTGCGCCTCCGCATTCCCATCCCCGTTTCCAGCAATAGCATTGCTATCAGCAGCCGATTCGTCCTGTGTCACTAGCTCATCAACATAAACGACCTGATCGTCAGTCCGGGGACTCAAGTCTGGAGCCAAAGTCATTTCATAGTAACCAAGCGAACCATATAATTCCCTGGCATCATCAAACCCTTTTCGAACATCGCCCTCGCTATAGAAGTCACCGGAATCAATGTTGTCAAAAATATCTCGAAGCCCATCTTCAAGAAGAATCTCATTACCTGCAAAGTTCAAGTCACCGATACGATAGCGTTCACCCTCATCAATCGGGACTCGCAATGTCATGCCCCTTGTTTCACCATCTTCCGACTCATCCAAATATTCAATGATCGGCTGGCCAACCTGAGCCTCTATGTAACCCTCGTCTCGATAATAGGCCTCAATAGCCTCAGCATCTTCCTCATACTCTTCAGGTTTATACGTTCCTCTCCCAGTCATCCAAGACAGCCAGTACCGTTCTTTGACCTTCTTCATTTTCTTCTTTAAGGTCGAATCGGCCATATCAGAGTTGCCGAGAAAATCGATTGTGTGTACTTGAACCTTCGGCCCCTCATCCATATCAAACGTCAAACTGACAAGCTTCGGCCCACCAGCCACTGGTTCAAGAGTGTGATTGATCTCGGCAAACGCATAACCTTTGGCCGCAAACATATTGCTCAAGAGGAATTTCACACGCCGAATCGTGCCAGGGTCAACGAACGAATCAAGTCGCATCGAAATACCCTGTTCCTGAAGATTCAAATTAATGTCTTCAACCTTAAGTTCATCTGAACCCACATAGCTAACGATTTTGACTCTTTCTCTCTCTTCAAGATTGAAGATAATCCGCTTCGCTGGAACGCCGTTAGCGTAAGGCTCATCAACGATCTCAATCCACAGGTCGCTGAGAAATCCCGTGTCCCACAACCGCTGATGGTCATCAAGAACTATCTGCTCTGTGGCTTCCGAGTATGGAACCCATTTACCCTGCGAAGGCAAACTGATGTGGTCCTTAATTTCCATGTAGTACAAGTAGGTGTCATAGTCGACGCCACCAACATTGCCTTGGGTCGGAAAACGTAATTCAACCTGCTTAAGCAGGGTGGGCGAACCTTCTGGCGGCAACACTTGCGTCGCAGGCTGTTCCGCAGGTTCGGCCGCACCGAAAATCGATGGCGTTTGCTGGGCAGCAACATTAGACAAACTGGCCAAAAAGCATGCGCCGACCAACCAAGCCCTTTTAAACTGGCAGGACCCGCTCAACGCCGTTCCGAAATTCCTCTTAAACAACATCGAATTCTCTATATTCCTGCACGAATTTTACAGAACAGATCACCGTATGCCATAACGAACACAAGGGTTTACCATCGTTCAACTGACAGACCTATGGCTCCATTTTACGGGATTTTAGACACTGAGAGCCAGGAAACCCAGGCTGTTCGTCAAAAATTACAAACACTGCCTAAGCGAGCCGGCTTCCCTCCAACTCGAGACCAGCCGCACGGTACGAAACAACACCCGCTTCTAGGTAGACCTCTACTTCTCCTGATTCGAGTCGTCCTCGGATTAGCTCTTCAGACAACGGATCCTCAATATAACGCTGGATCGCACGCCGTAAAGGCCTAGCGCCATAAGACCGGTCTCTGCAAGTAGCCTCGATAATCCAGTCAACCACTTCTGGAGTAAGGCGAATAGATAGTGCCCTATCCAGTAGGTTCTCATTAAGCTGCTCGATAAGCATCGCCATGATTTTCCGAAGATCAACATCGGTTAACGCCTCAAAAACAATAATCTCGTCAACACGATTAATAAACTCAGGATTAAAAGTCCTCTTGACTTCTCCAAGCACCATCTCTGAAACACTTCTTTGAATCTCACTAGCTTCAGATGACTGGAAACCAACAGAAGCCTTCTTTTCGATATAACGTGCGCCAATATTTGACGTCATGATAATGATGGTGTTCTTGAAATTAACTTTATTCCCAAGACCATCCGTTAAATGACCATCTTCAAATACTTGCAACAAAATATTGAAGAGGTCGGGGTGAGCTTTTTCAATTTCATCAAGCAACACAACAGAATATGGATGTCTCTTTATCTTTTCTGTTAATTGCCCACCTTCTTCGTGCCCAACATACCCAGGTGGAGAACCAATTAATTTTGAGACAGAATGTTTCTCCATGTACTCCGACATGTCGAATCGAACGAGAGACGTATCACTACCGAACAGAAAGTTCGCCAAAGCTCTCGCTAACTCCGTCTTCCCTACACCTGTAGGACCAAGGAATACAAAACTTCCAACTGGCCGCTCCGGAGACTTCAAACCAGCCCTTGAACGGCGAATTGCCCGCGAAAGCGCCGATATCGCAAGTTGCTGACTGATGACTCGTCTATGAAGTTCCTCCTCCATGTTGAGTAACTTTGTGCTCTCATCTTGATTGATAGAAGCTAAAGGTACTCCTGTCCATTTAGAAACCACTTCATCGATATCCTGCTTAGACACCACAGCCTTATTCTCGGCATTCTTCACATCGAACTTCTCTCGAATAAATTGGAGGTTTTCCCGCGCAAGAACCTCCTGCTCACGAAAGAATTGCGCACGCTCGTAATCTTTCTGCGCAGTCGCGTTTTCCATTTGCTCTACGGCTACCCGAATACTCTTGTTAACTTCCCCGAACTCTTCCCTGTAACCTGCGTCCCGCAACTTCGCTCTAGCACCAGCCTCGTCAATAAGGTCAATTGCCTTATCCGGCAAAAATCGATCCGTAATATATCGACTCGATTGATAAACTGCTGCCTCTATTGCCGCATCGGCGTACGCAACATGGTGGAAGCTTTCGTATTTTTCTTTAATACCACTAAGAATCTCCAGTGATTCTGTTTCGGAGGGAGGCTCTACCTTGATGGCCTGAAATCGACGTTCTAAAGAACGATCTTTCTCTATATATTTTCTAAAGTCTGAAGGTGTCGTAGCACCAATACAACGTATCTCTCCGCGAGACAGCGCAGGCTTTAGAATATTAGCTGCATCCAGTGAACCTTCAGCCGACCCAGCACCAACGAGCGTGTGCAGCTCATCAATAAATACGATAATGTTTGGGTTTTCAGTTAACTCTTTCATTATCGATTTAAGCCGTTCCTCGAACTGACCACGGTATTTAGTTCCAGCAACAATCAGCGAGATATCGAGTGCCAGAAGACGTTTTTCCGCAAGGAAATGCGGCGCGTTCCCAGAAGCCACTCGCTGCGCCAAACCTTCAACGATCGCGGTTTTGCCGACACCAGGTTCTCCTATCAGCACAGCATTGTTCTTTGAACGTCGGCACAACACTTGCTGAACTCGTTCAAGTTCCAAAGATCGACCAACCAACGGGTCCAGTTTGTTTTTAGTCGCAGCATCAGACAAGTCGCGACTAAACTCCGCCAACAATGGCGTCTCCTTCACTCGATTAACAGTTGTCTTCTCGTTGAGAAGTTGCACGATATCTTCGCGAACCGTATTTAATCGCATGCCCTTCTCAGAGAGAACCACCGACGCCACTGAACGTTCTTCGCGTAATATCCCGAGTAATAAATGCTCCGTCCCGATGTAGTTATGGAGTAATCGGTCCGCCTCTTCGGCCGCAAACCGCAAGACTCTTTTTGTTTCGGTACTAAATGGAATCTCAACAGAGCTAGATACCTTTTCCCTAAAGACGGTTCGCCCTTCGATTTCCTTTCGAATGTTTTCTAAGGAAAGATGTGAGCGAGAAAATATACGGCTCGTCAGCCCTTTACCCTCACGGATAAGGCCGAGCAAGAGATGCTCTGTCTCTATCGAAATACTTCCAAGTTGACT
>TARA_B100000686_G_scaffold49469_1_pt1 | contig 22638 bp, 22 predicted proteins | sample TARA_B100000686 | Tara Oceans TARA_B100000686 (sample SAMEA2622733) | marine metagenome | biome: marine biome (ENVO:00000447); feature: marine epipelagic mixed layer (ENVO:xxxxxxxxx); material: "saline water (ENVO:00002010), including plankton (ENVO:xxxxxxxx)" | depth 150 m | reverse complement strand
AAAAACTCCTTGAGCTCACCGATGCAAAGGTAAGCGTGAATCCTGTCTTCATCATGCGCCTTGAAGCCGACAAGGTGGATATCTCCTTCTACGAACAAGAGGCAATCAAACGCAACCTGCCGCTGACCTGCGGAATCGGATCACCGCAAATTGACCGAAACAGCATAGAAGACATTGACGCAACGAGAATCAGTATCCGCGAAGATGCCCGGTCCTTCGTGGAATCCATCAAGCGGGTTTGCGAAAACGTAGACCTGCCGGAAGACAACCATGTTGGCGTGCCCTGGCCGAGCCATGTCTATTTTGAGGACATCAATGGCCAGTCTCACTTCGAATTGGTAGAGATCATCTTGGATGAAGTCTACAAGACGGATGCAATCAATTGGTCCAACTCGGACGGATGAGTGAAAATCCGATTTCAAATTCTCGTACCTAGTAACCACCTAATGACTAACTGATGTCCAATCAACCGATCGACAACAACGACCTTAAGAAGTTAGAGCGGGTGTTCGGCAAACTTTCTGGCCCCTTCAGCCCCTCGGCCGATGAACAGAAACTGAGAGATGCGGTGAGATTCAAACTGACAGATGATGTCAGTTTTGAGGTTGACCAGAAAATTGTGTCACTGGTGGAAGCCTGCTGGAAAAGTGGAGTTTTTGTCCTGCAGTCGGATGCCTGGAGTAATGCAGGGACTGTACGTTTGCACTTCCCCTCTACTACCTTCGCCGACCAGTTCCTGACAAACATCTTCTCAGATGGCGAGCTGTACTGGTGTTCAGGACAGAAATCATCAATCCTCAGCAACTGGAACCCTCTTGAAACTTTTGTCCAGATCACACCAGAGGATTGGCATTGGGAGATGAATTTTGAGTTTATGTTCGGCAATTTAGAGAATCCCGAGCTCGTAGAATTGGCCTTGGCTTATCTTAAGACAACCCCCGAACAGATTGCCGATGAAATGACTAACGAACCTTCTGTGATCGTGCGTTTCCCCTATGAATTCACTCACGCCATTACAGAACGGCTACGGAGTAAAGAAAGCGATCGACCCGAGCCAGCAGGGAAGATTTGGGATGTGCTCCCGGACCTATCGTGTTTTGATCCAGGTTACTTTTTCTAATCAGCGATCTATGAGCCAGTCACGCAATCAGCTAACTGGTACTGCTCACCGCAAAAAAGTTGGATAGCCGATCTACTCGTTATTTTGCATTCTGTGGCTCAACCTCACCTAACTCCGGAATCGGACCGTCGTAGAAAGGCAATTTATCAACCTTCGGCTGCCACCGTCCGGTACGCTCTATCTCAGCGAGGTGGGAGCAAATCTCTTCGAGCGTTGCAAACCACACACCTCCCTTGTTTTGCATATAGTCAATCAGTTTCCTGATCGCAGCGGCGCGGGCAAGCCGGCCGCTCAGAAACGGATGCCACACCGAGACCCACAGCCCACCAAATTCCCACGCTGCATCAAACTCTTCTCGGAACACTTCGCAGGCCTGGCGCGTCGACTTGATCGGCATCAACGTATCAAAATCCCGACTGAACTGGTAGTGCGGCCAGTCATCGAGGCCATAATGAGAGGGAATTTCGTAAACGCGGCCGCGAGTGTTGGAGATCACATATGGGACGTCATCACCAAACAGCGAAGCATCATAATGAATTCCCTCGTCAATCAAGATATCTAGGGTATTTCTTGAAAAACGGTACGTGGCCGCCCGATACCCGCGGGGCGGCTTACCCGTCATTTGCATAATGACTTCCTTACTGCGAACAAACCAATAGCGCTCCTCTTCTGCGCTCATGGTGTTGGCATGCTCGTGTAAATAGTGATGATGACCGATCTCATGGCCATCGGTAAGAATTTTTTCTACGGCATCCGGATATCTCTCCATGCACCAGGCGGGCAGAAAGAAGGTCTGACGTAGATCAAATTCGCGGTAAATCTCAAGCAGTCTTGGCAAGGCCACTTCAGGACCATAGCGTAGTGCAGAGTTCTGCGCGATCTTGGTGTCCGCGCTCGCGTGGTGACTAAGATGCAGAATACTGTCTGCATCCATATCGAATGTGAACGCAACAGCGCAGCGTGCACCATTGGGCCAGGGGGGCGCGTTACGGATCATTAGGGGGCACGTTCGGTAGGATTGACCCATATTTTAGACTAGCACACCGTCTCAAGACTTCGCCATTTGTGCGTTTTCATCTGTCCTTGTTGTCCGAAGATTAATCCAGGTTACGCCAAAGAGAATCAGAATTCCGCCGAAAATAAGGCCCAGTGTTAAAACGTCATCCAGAAACAGAATTCCCCCGATGACAGCAAAGATCGGCGAAAGCAGGCCAAACGGGGTAACCAGGTTCACGGGATAGCGCTGCAACAGGAAATAAAGACCTGAGTTGGCCACCACCGAACTCATCACCGCGGTATAAACGAGCGCCAACCAGCCAGACCAAGTAGCGTCCTGGATAACAGCAAAATGATCGCTTTCAAAAGTCAATGATGTGAGCAGCAGTATGGGGGCGCTGACTACGGAGATCCAGGCAACGATACTGAGCGGATGGATCTTGCCAAGCCGCCGTATTTGAATAAATCCATACGCCGAGAACCCGCACGATACGGCCATCCAGAATAACGCAGGCATATCATCAAAAGCGGCGGGGTCAAAGGTAATGATCGCAGCCCCGATCATTGCAATGCAAACCCCCGCAATCCGTGCCACATCCATTCTCTCTCTAAGTAGCAAGACCCCCAAAAGCAACGCAAAAGGCACCTCGAGCTTGCTGAATACCGCAATGGATGCTGTGTTCTCCGCGAGAGCAACGGAAAGGTACAGGGTCAGATACATGCCAGCCCCCATCACCAGTCCGATCCTGACGAGTGGCGCAATCAGCGGCTTCGGTACCCGTAAAAATGCGAAAAGCAAGACCGCCAGCAAGGCAAAGCGAATTCCTGTAAAGAGAATCGGGGGAAACTCCCGCAACCCAATCACTGCAGCAATAAACATCGAACCCCACAGGAGGTTGATCAGCACCGCGATGGTGGTGTGCCACAGAGTCATGCCGTGCGCCCTGCTCCTGCCTGTAGATCCAGTCTGAAGAGTCCCTGATTCTGCCTCAACTGAATGAGCTGATGTACATTTCCCAGCACAGAGCACACTATTTCCGAGATAATAATTAGGAAATCCCCGGCAAAGGCGAACTTCGGGTGACAGCGGAGGACTATCTGATTTTTTAAGACGCCTGGAGGGGGTGGTTTCGGGCCTCCCGCCGATCGGGATGAGGAAGCAATGGAACTTGATATCAAGCGCGAGTTGTTCAGTTCCGATCGCGCCAGAACCGACTATGGTGTGAATTTATGATCAATGCCCGACCTCATCTTGAGCGTATTGCCGGCTATGCGCTCGCCGATCTTGGAGAATCGGATCTTATTTCCCTTGCCCAAAACGAAAGCGCATTCGAGGCAAGCCCCAGCGCGATAAATGAGGGCAAGGCTGCCTGTTCAAGTCCTGAGCGCTACCCCGATACTGAGTGGTCTGACTTGCGCTTGGCGATCGGCGACGTCCATCAACTGGATTCCTCTCGTATTCTGTGTGGAGCGGGATCGATGGAGCTCATCAACGTCATCATCCGTACTTTTGCCGGCCCGGCTGATGAGGTAGTGGGCACTGAATACGGTTACGGATACGTCCGTACTGCCGCGTCCCTGACAGATGCCCAATACCTCAAGGCAAAAGAAATCGATTGCACCGTCTGTGTTGATGAGATTCTCAACACCGTAACGCCTTCAACGAAGATTGTCTTCGTGTGCAACCCAGGTAATCCTACCGGCACAATGATCAGTCATGACGAAGTCAGTAGACTGCGACGCAGCCTTTCAGAGGACGTGCTTTTGGTGATTGATCAGGCGTATGGCGAATTTGCCGACAACTACAACGATCCCATCCGCACGTTTGAGTTGGTGGATCAGGGTAACACCGTAGTCACGCGCAGTCTTTCAAAGGCATACGGATTAGCAGGTATTCGGGTTGGCTGGGGTTATTTTCCAAAAGAGATCGCCGGGCAGACGCGCAAGGTCCTAAATCCGAACAATATTTCCGTACCGGCACAGGTAATGGCGACTACCGCTATGCGCGACCAGAAACACATGCGCTCTATCGTGCATCGGACAATAGAGATCCGCGAGCGATTCGCTGATGAATGCCGAGCCTTGGGCCTTGTTGTGCCCCAGAGTCATACCAATTTTGTCTTGATCCGATTCCCCTCTTCTGAAATGGCGGCCGAGGCGGATAGGCAGTTGCGGGCCCATAAACTTGCCCTGCGCGGCATGGGACCTTACGGTCTTGCCGAATGCCTCAGGGCAACAATCTGCCCGCAGGACATTATGGATCGGTGCCTCGAGGTGCTAAAGGAGGCGATGCGGTGACCCCCGAAGATCGTGGAGGCGTACGGATCGGTGTTTTGGTGCCGTTCACCAATACAAACCTTGAGCCCGACCTGATGATGATGCGTCCGAGAGGCTCAACGCTGCACTTTCACCGACTGGGCAACTACGACGCAGATAAGATTCCTGCCGCCGAACAGATGGCGGGTCTTGGCGCTTCCGATATTAGCGAGGATCTTCGTTTGATCTGTGGTGTGCGACCGGATGCTGTGCTTTATGGCTGTACCTCCGCTACCCTGACACACGGTGCCGATTTTGACAAAGATCTGGCAGTCAGAATAAATACCTACTCCAACGCTCTATCACTAACCGCGGCCGGCTGCCTAATCGAAGCGCTGAACGCACTCACCGTCTCGCGGGTGGGCTTCGCTTCGCCCTATGTTGGCGAGATTAACCAACTTGCGATCCGCTTTCTCGAAAGCCAACAGATCACAACAGTTAACTGTGCCAATATCGGCCGGGAACTGGGCAACTACGGCCAAGGAGAGCTCAGCCCGGATGAAGTGACCGAACTTGCCTGCCATGCCGACCACGCTGACGCCGAGGCACTGGTCCTGAGCTGCACTGATATGCGCTCAGTGGAAGTCGTCAAGCGGATTGAATCTCGACTAGGTAAAGCGGTGATCACATCAAACCAGGCCATGGTGTTCTGCCTGATGCGTGCTCTGGGGTTAAAGCCCCAGGACAATTGCCCTGGACAGTTATTTGATCTTCTCAAAAACTGATAGATCGACCCGGTTCGTCAGTAACCCCGGGCAGGGTCGACAATATTCCAGAGCACTTGACCCTGACGGTAGCGTGTCAGGTTTTCTGCAAACATCTCTACGGATTTGAGATCCCAACCCGCATAAACTGCCGAACAGTGCGGGGTAATGATGACGTTCTCGTAATCCCAGAGCCTGTGGCCTTTGGCAAGCGGTTCCGTACTGAACACATCAAGCCCGGCTCCTCGAATTTTTCCGCTGTCGAGCGCGGATATCAATGCCGACTCTTCAATGACACCGCCTCTGGAAATATCGATAACCACAGCGGATGATTTCATGCGATTGAAAGCGACCTGGTTGACCAGGCCTCGGGTACTCTCCAAAAGCGGGACACATACCACCAGAAAATCTGCGCGCTCCCATAATGCACCAAGTGCACCCAGGCTGTGGACTTCATCAACATGGGGCGTATCTTTCGGGTTTGCCCTGACGCCGAGCGTCTTTAGTCCCATCAGTTTGCAACGCGCAGCCACGGCCTGGCCTGTTTTTCCCAAGCCCAGTATCAGCACCGTCTTCCCGTCGATCGGTTCGACTTCCCCGATCAGCCACTCCTGGCGCGTCTGAGCCGCGCGGTATGTTGGAAATCCCAAAGAGAAATGCAGCATAACCCCCAGGACGTACTGCGCCATCATGTCTGCCGCAACGCCGGCCGCGTTAGTCACCGTAACATGACCCGAATCCCACGGTGCCAGATGGTCGGTGCCTGAGCCTGCCACCGAAACCCAGCGCACACTTTCAGAGTTCACCAGTACGTCCCTTGGGAACCCTGGGGTTCCATTGAAGCGTACTGAATACACGACTTCAGCCCCAGTCTCGCTCACCAGTCCCGCAAGGCCTTCGTACGTGCTACTCGTCCAAATTGGCAAATCAGGATGCCTTTTCTCAAGCACCGCTTTTGACGCCTCTGAGTTGTCGGTATGAAGAATGACCGTTGGGGTTTTCACTAAAGCGGGAGCCTCAAATCAGACGCAGGAGATCAAGTTACTCTTTACCTAAGCAATGATAACTGGAAAATCCAGGACCTGAGCTTTATAGTGAGACGTAATTTCACACAGGAGGAAGGAGAGTGCAGGTTCTTGTTGTCATGGCCCATCCAAGGCCCGATTCGCTCACCGGCCAGATCGCGAAAGCGGTGATCGAGGGTCTTCAAGCAGCAGGGCATGAAACGGAATTGGCAGATCTTTATGCCGAGGGCTTTGATCCTTTGATCCTGCCCGCCGATGAACCCGACCAGACCACCGATAACAAGATCTATTCTGAGGCAGTGCAATCAGAAATCGAGCGGCTCGAACGCAACCAGGGGGTCATCCTGGTTTTTCCGATCTGGTGGTGGTCATTTCCCGCAATGCTGAAAGGCTGGATCGACCGGGTGTGGAACAAAGACGTCGCCTACGGCTCGAGAACTCTCAAACACAAACGGGCGCTTGCTATCGGACTTTCTGCATCAGATGGGCCTACGTACGCCAAACACGGTTACGATTCCGCGATCGAAACGCAGATTGTCACCGGCATATTTGATTATTGTGGAATCTCAGATGGACGGTTTGCCTACCTGCACCACTCCACGGCTGGAGGCGAGCGCCCCGCAGAGATGATCCAGGAAGCTTATGAGATGGGTCGGACCTTTTCTGAAGGACTTTAGTCCAGGCCCATCACGCCCCGACGGGATGTTCGAATTCGGATGACTCAGGCCGCAACAGGTCGGCATCTTCCCCTCGCGGGATTTTTTTTCGTATCGACCATCGCCCGTGCCGTGCTGTTATCTATTCTGCCGCTTAAGGCGCTTGAGTTACTCGGCAGCGCGCAACATGTCAGCGTCCTGTTTTTCGCCGTTAGCATCTTCGGAATCGGAATCAGTTTAGGCGTCTATTCGATCCTTCGTCATGTCAGCCTGTATGCTGGGTTTTTGGTGAGTCTCCTGGTCATGACCGTTTCTGTTTTGCTGCTCTCGACGGAGAGTCTCTTTGCCTTTTCTCTCGGAATGGTGCTTCACATCTTCGGAATCACCTCAATGGAGGTGATTCTCAATTTATATGTGATGCAACGTGTTCCAAGAGGTCAACTTTCACAGTTTGAACCCTGGCGGATGATTGCCGCCGTCGCAGCGCTGTCTATCGGCCCGTGGCTCGGTGTCTATCTTCAGACAAGTTACGGCGCCTGGCTGCCCTTTGGCGTCGCGCTATTCGGTTCGGTCATGACCCTGATTTATTTCCGAGGCCTGGGCCTGCATCATCTGGATATTCAAAGACATCCGGTGGGTTCCAACCTGATAAGGAACATTAAGCGGTTTCTGGATCAGCCCCGTCTGCGGTTGGCCTGGATTCTTACCCTGGCAAGATCGGGATGGTGGCAGCTATTCATCATCTATACCCCGATTTATGCGGTTCACACGGGGCTGGGAGAACTTTGGGGATCAGCGATTGTCTCCATTGGCTCAGCTTGGACATTGACTGTTCCGTTTTGGGGTTGGGTCGCGCGACGCTACTCGCTGCGCTTCTTGATGCGTACGGGATTTGTAATGACCAGTCTCGCCACCACTGCTGTCTTTGTCTTCGCGGGGTCTCCCTCACTCGCAGTTACCCTGCTGATCCTGGCAGCCCTTGGCGCAACGATGCTGGACGGATCTGGTCACGTGCTGTTTTTGCGGGCGGTTCGACCCCGCGAACGCACCGAAATGGCGGGGGTTTATCAAACGTACCGAGACACTGCCAACCTGGCAGTACCGGGGATCTTTGCAGTACTGCTGAAGTTCTTTTCCCTGCCGGTAGTCTTCGCCGGCGGCGCCGTCTGGATGATGGCAGCAGGAGTCACTTCGCGTCACATACCCAAGCGAATGTGATTGCGCTTTTGGAGACTGCCCCTTTCGCAGTGCAGCGCGCTTATGCAGTTTCAGGCCGCTTTATTGGGGAGCTCAGATCACGAATCCCTCCGGAAACGGATCATTGGAGTCAACATAGATCGTGTTGAGCCCGGTGACGTACGCGGAGCCGGAAATGCCCGGAATGATTGCCTCATATTCCCCCACGGTCGTCTTGTCTTCTACCGTGCCGGTAAATGTGCTACCTATGAAGCTCTCATGGACAAAGGGCTCGCCGATACCGAGAAGTCCTCTGGCAGCCCGCTGGGCAAGACGTGCCGAGGTCCCGGTGCCGCATGGAGAGCGGTCGATCATCTCACCCGCTATCACGCATCCCCGAGCGTCGCTTCCTGAATCCATCGCCTCACCTGTCCACATACAGTGACGCAAGCCTGAGATACTGGGGTCAAGTGGATGGACGATCTCGCAGGCCTCTTCAATCGCTTCTCGCAACCGGATACCCATCTGAATCAAAGACGGCGCATCATGCTCCTTGATATCTTTGAAGTGCTCCTGGCGCTCAATAATCGGATAAAAATTACCGCCATAGGCGATATCGACCTTAAGGGGGCCGAGATCCGGTGATTCGATCTCCATATCCCGATACATCAGAAATGATGGCACGTTAATCAGTTTGGCGCTTGTGACCTTTTCCCCTTCCCGAACATACTGAACGTCAACACGCCCCGCGGGGGTTTCGAGCCGAAGCAGCCCTTCCGTTTTGGGTGTCACCAAACCACGCTCGAGTGCAAATGTTGCGGTCCCGATGGTTCCGTGTCCGCACATCGGCAAACTGCCAGTGGTCTCAATGTAGATCACACCCATGTCGAAGTCATCACTCGAGGGCGGATAGATAATGCTTCCTGACATGGCGGAATGTCCACGAGGTTCAAACATCAGCGCCCGTCGAATCCAATCGAATTCCTGTATAAAGTGCTGACGCCGTTCGCTCTGATCAGCACCCTGCAGATTCGGTGCGCCACTGACCACCATACGCACAGGCATACCTGCCGTATGTCCATCAATGCATTCAAAAGAGGCTTTCATCGATCTATCTTTTCTCTAATCGCTCACAACGCTAATTGCTCGTCAAGCATCAGAAGCGTATCGGCCACAATCTGGGCACCCTTGGCAAGGGCGGCAGGACCCACATACTCATCCTCATTATGGCTGATCCCGTTATGACACGGAACAAATACCATCCCGCTGAGGCAGAATGGATTTAGATACCGGGCATCATGCCCAGCGCCGGAGGGGAGATATCGATAGGTGTAACCTCGCACTGAGCACGCCTTTTCAACCATCTTCTGAACTGATTCTGGAAATGCTTCAGAAAGGGCGTTACGTGTCTCTGTCACGCGGACATCACATCGCTCGACTGCATCCTCACATACCGCTTTGACTTGATCGCCCAGAGATCTCAGCACCCCATCCTCATGATGTCGAAAATCGATAGTGAAGAAGACTTTATCCGGAACCACAGCCAGCGCCCCTGGCTTAACTTCAAACTGGCCTATCGTGAAACGTACAAGATCGAGGGGATCGTAAAACAATTTTTGCAGAGCTTTGACCGCGTTGACCGCATCAAGCAACGCATCTCGGCGGTTTTTTGATGGGGTAGTGCCTGCGTGGGCCGCTTCCCCAAAAATCTCGACTTCAAATTTTCGTGTGCCCTGAATTGAAGTCACAATACCAATATCGATCTGCTCTTCCTCAAGTACCGGTCCTTGTTCAATATGGAGTTCAAGATAGCTGGCGAATGGCTTGCCGAGACTGCGTTCGCTTGCAAAATCGACCGTCTGCCGCAGACGACTCACCTCTGACTCCAGAGATACACCTTGCGGATCAACCGCGGCCTGCAACGGGTGGAGCGGAGCATGACCTACGTAAACCGCTGAGCCCATCTGGGTTGGCCGGAACCGCACTCCCTCTTCGTTATTCCAGATGACGATTTCCAGCGGATGACGGGTCATAATGTTAGCTTCCTCCATTACCTCAACCGCCTCCACGGCGGCTAGAACGCCGGAGATACCGTCAAATCGTCCTCCAGTCGGCTGGGAGTCGCTATGGGACCCGCTCACCAATGGCGCACAATTTTCATCAGTCCCTGGCCTACGCATAAACTGGTTACCGTAGGCATCGATTTCAACCGCAAAGTTCCGTTCGCGGGCCCACAGCGCCAGTTGCCTGTGCAGTTCGATATCGTCCGTTGACAAGGCAGGTCGGTTAACGCCGCCACGTCCAGTCGCTCCGAGTTGTGCCATTCGCATATGCCATCGCCACAAGCGATCAGAATTAACACACGGCATAGAGTCAGTATGATTCCTGCTCAACTGATACCTCGCTCAAAAGGCAGAAAGGCTCTTTTGCAACTCACCATTGCTGCCTGTGGATAAACTTCAGCCTTTCAGGCCTTGGCCTGTTGCTCGAAAAAGGACGCCCCCGTGGGCATCTCAGGAAACGCCATTTCATAGTTGCTGCACCGCACCCTGCCCGTCGCCTCACCGCGTACCACTTCGTACATGTACTTGCTGGGAATATGGTTCGCATGCAGAGGATAACTGTCTTCCGCCAGGTATTCACAGATGAAAAGTGTACGGGGTGCATCCGCAAGATTAGGCGCTGAGCCATGCAGGACTCTGGTATGCATAAGGCAGGCCGATCCGGCAGAGCCGTAGCAAGCAACGGCCTTGGGTGCCATCTCGGCGGCAATTTGGTCGCTGACTGTTCCCGTAAATACTCCGCCGTGCCAATGCTCATAAAGCGGGCCTTTATGACTGCCCGGCACTACTTCCAGTGGCCCGTTTTCTTCCGTCACATCATCAAGAAAAAACAACACCGTCACCATGTCATCGTTGGTATGTGCTTCAAAAAGAAAATCCTGGTGAAACTTGATCTCGGTTGCAGCGCCCGGCAACTTGGAGTTGATCTTGGCATTTTCAAACTTGATATTGGGGCCCAGAATATCCTCTAACGCATCCAACGCCCGATTTTTCCGCATCACATCCAGATAGGCATCCGAGATCTCAATGGGCGATGCGATTCGTCTCAGGGCTGGCGCATCAACACTGTGCCCCGGTTCAATATCAAAGCGGGGTCGCCCATCAAAAGTAACACCGTAGGGCGCACTGTACTGTCTGCTCTCTTCTTTCCATTTCTCGAAGTCCTGTCGCAGACCCTGAAGCTGTTCGTCGGTTAATGCCTCTTCAAGGAAGAGATAACCGTCTTGCTTAAATTGCGCTATCTGGTGAGCTGAGAGCGTTGGCATCTCGCATTCTCTTCAGGCATGAACAACGGGATTATCGATGATCAGATGGGTGGATGCACTTTTTCGAGTTTGACAGCCTTCTCAAAAGCGCGTGCTGTTCTCAGGACAAGAGCATCCTCACCATAGGCGCCCACAATCTGGAGTCCGACGGGTGCACCAAGATCAGTGAAACCGCAAGGTACCGATATCGCAGGCTGTCCGGTAAGGTCGAAGGGCGTGGCCATACCCATGAATTCGCCGTCCCGTTTCCGCCAGTGTGGAGGCTGCGAGTAGCCGACGGGAAACGGCGCGCATGCAAGTGTTGGGCAGATCAATAAATCATACTTCTCATAAAACGCGCTCATCCTGCCACGAAGTTTGGTCCGCTTGGCTTCTGCCTTAAGATAGTCAACCGCACTCATTTTTGCACCATCATTAGCGCAAGTCAGCAATACCTCATTGCTCAGTCGTGCCGCCTTTTTGCCTAGATCGGATCGAATACGTGCTGCCATCGGATTGCAAATCGCGTAGGAAAGCTCTCTGGCCTCGCCAAGGTCTAGACGAGTCCGCGAGACAATCCCACCAAGGCTTACAAACACCCGTTTTGCTTCAGAAACTATTTTCAACACGTCGTCATCGACCCGCGGCACGCCCAGGTCTGGTGAGAAGCCTATTCTGAGATCCTTTATGCCGCGCTCAAGTCCGGATGTAACTTTTGGCGCTTTGCGCTGGATCGCGGAGCCATCACGGCTATCGCCGCCTGCCATCACCTCGAACGCGATGGCCGCGTCTCGAACAGACCGCGCGATCGGACCACAATGCTCCATTCCCATCAGTGGGCTTTGTGGCCATACCGGCACTCGGCCAAATGTCGGCTTGAAGCCCACGACTCCACAGAAGCTTGCGGGCCCTCTGATCGATCCACCAGAATCCGTTCCGGTGGCGACGACCGCCATGCCAGCCGCCACCGCTGCACCTGAACCTCCGCTGGACCCTCCCGGCGTCCATTCGGCATTCCAGGGGTTACGGGTAATGCCGTGGAGTTCGCTCTCAGTCACCCCTAGCCAGGCATACTCTGGAGTCTGCGTTTTGCCTATCAGTATTGCGCCTGCTTTTTTTAAACGCTCCACCACGATCGCATCGACCCGGGTCTGGGAAATCCGCTCCGGAGCAAGAGAGCCATTTCGAGTAGGCCAACTTTTGGTCTCCGTCACATCTTTTATGGCAACCGGTATGCCATCAAGTGGCCCCCTAGGCTCTCCGGCAAGCCACCTTCTTGCTGAAGCACGCGCCTGTGATCGAGCACGACGATTATCAACCAACCGCCAGGCGTTCAGCTGGCTCTCGCAATGATCAATGCGCGCCAGCACCGCGTCGATCGCCTCGAGCGGAGAAAACTCACCCTGGCTGTACCCTCTGGCAAGTTGGATAGCCGTATAGAAATGGAGTTCATTCATATTTTTTCAGTCAGCAACCGGTAGTAGCAGTTTCGTGCTGTTTTAGAAGTATCTGCGCGCCCGCAGGGTCTCCGTCTTGAATATTGCCAATCGTCGAGCGACATGCAGAAAACACCATGAAAAGATCGCATTCGGCATTGAGTTCCACGTAGTCGCCGGCTTTCGCACTGGTTGATCCGTCATGGATCCACCCATCCTCATCAACGAAGGATTTTTCAAAAAGATTCCATGGCGGTGGAGTAATCTGAAAGGCGATGCCGGCATCCTGAAGCGCTTTGTGCAGATTATCTTCGCAGTTTGGATACTGCTGGTCACTGCCAAAATGCGCGTAACTCTGCGCTGAACACGCTGCGTGAAAAGAGTCATGAAACCCGTCCGTGGTGTCTTCGATAAAGCGGAGCAGTTTCTTGAACCGGTTACTGACCAGCACATGGCCCGCTCGAAACCGAGTGGTGTAGTGCGCAGTCCGATTGTGCGCCATAGACAAATACTCAGTCGGATCTGATTCAACAAACGCCCACAGATCCACGACCTGATGTCCCTTGGGATTCACCACGCGCACCGTTGTGCCTGTGGTGACCGAGCATCCCACTGACTCTCCCGGGGTGAGCGTATAGACAGTTTCGATGGTTAACCCCCTGCCTGAGTTTTTGACACGATTGCGGCTTAAGTGATATTGGCAACAGGAAAAGTCTTTCGCCAAAGGTCTTTTTGATACGTACCGTAGTGAAAAGGTTCCACCGAATCGATGTCTCCGATCAGCGGTGCAATCGTGACCTCAGCACTGGGGTTAACAAAAAGAGGGATGGAATAACGATCCTGGCCACCACAGTTAATGACCCGATGCGGTGTGGAGGAAAAGAAGCCATTGCTCCAGGTTTCCATGATGTTGCCGATGTTAATAACGAAGGTATCTTCAATAGGCGGAGCACCGACCCATTCGCCGTTTTTATTCTGCACCTCGAGCCCGCCGATTTCGTCCTGCCAAAGAATCGTGAACCCCCCTGAATCGGTATGGGGTACCACCCCAAGGTTGTCCTCTCGGACGGGGCTGCGCTGAGGCGGATAGTGATTGACCTTAAGACGGCTGAGCGGGGCTTTGAAGTACTGTGACAAGTGATCAGGCTCAAGACCAAGGGCCAGAGAAAATCCGCGAAGCAGCACGCCGGCAAGACGCTCTGTTTCATCGAAGTAGTGCAGCATGGTCGACTTCAACGAAGGATATTGTTCTGGCCACCGATTGGGCCCATCTAAAGGAGACTGAGCCGATACCGGTCGATCATGTCCGATCCAGAAGCCCTCCTGATGACTGGTACCTGCTCTGTCTTCTCCCTCATAACTTCGATAAGCAAGAGGCAGGTAGCCCTTAATCTGCGGCGTAATCGCCAGTGCCATCTTTTCTTCATCGGGCGCGCAGAAGAATGCTTCTGCCGCTGATCGGACCTCCTGGATCAGTGAGGCGGGAATCTGATGATTCCGGACATAAAAGAAACCGACTTCGCTGCAGGCTGCACGCAATGCGTCAATACACAGATCCGACTGCTCTTGATGGATCAGCGGTCCGATATCAATCACCGGGATCTCGGTGAAATCCAATCGCCTTGAAGGACTAATCATGAATGAATACGCTCCATGGATTCACATCTGTGGGAGCCAATTGTAGACTGACCGCTTTCGCGAGCAAAAGCCATCCAAGCGTGTAACTGGAGCGGCATGACGACAACCCATGAGCCTCGATAATCTTTTCAATCCCGAACTCTACCGGGAAGTCAGAAAACCTTTAAGCGCGGCAAGTACGCTGCCCGGTTGGTGCTATACCGACCCTGCCTTTTACGCGCGCGAGGTCGAGAAGATCTTCCATAGGTGCTGGCATTTCGTGGGTCGTGAGGACGAGATTCCCAAGCGCGGCGACTATCTGATTTTCGAGGGGATTCCGGAGTCAGTCATTGTGATGCGATCTGAGTCTGGCGAAATCAGCGCATTTCGAAACGCCTGCCGGCATCGGGGCACAAGATTGCTCAGCGGCAATGGATCCTGCCGACAGATTGTCTGTCCCTATCACAGTTGGGTCTACGCCTGCGATGGGACACTGCTGCGGGCGCCTGGGATGGACTGCGCTATCGACTTTGACACCAAAAACTATCCGCTGGCGCCGGTCACACTTTCCTCATGGGCAGGATTTTTATTCGTTCGGTTCAGCGACAATGGCCCGTCTTTGCAGGAGTGGCTTGGCAATATGCCGAGTTTTTTCAAGGACTATGAACCGGCAGATCTCAAGTGCGTCAGGCGGGTCTCTTTCGATGTCGGTGCCAACTGGAAGTTCCTTATGGAAAATGCTCTGGAGACCTATCACACCGGTACCGTGCACCGGGAAACACTGGGGCGCCAGCAGTCGGAACCCGTTGCCACGGAGGGACACTGGTCATGCCTTCGCGTCTTCGTCGCTGGAAAACAGACTCTCTCGGTGTTAAGTGAAAAAGAAGGCGCCCTTCCCGTTAACTCCCATATTCCTCTTGAGCGAACAACGAGCACCTACTTCACGAATATCTATCCCTGTACGCAGTTTGTGTTTGCTCCGGACAGCATGTGGTGGCTAGCGGTTCGGCCGCAGTCCGCTAACCAATCGCGTCTTGAAGTCGGCTCCTGCTTTACCGATGAAGTTATCTCAAGAGACGATTTTGAAGAAAAAGTTCAGGCCTATTTTGAGAGATGGGATACCGCAACCCCTGAAGACAATGCCATTTGCGAAGCGCAGCAGTCAGGCAGTCACACGGCCTTCTTTGCGCAGGGTCGTTTTGGTCAAGAAGAGGCACTGGTCCATGCGCTCGCCAACTGGATGCTGGATCAAATCCTGAAAGGCGAGCCACAGGTCTCCTAAGAATAAGAAATTACAAGGAGTCAATCACGTCATGAGCGATTTACCGTCACGAGTGATCCCGATGAGTTACATGGGGGTGCCTTTTTCTCAGAATCCCTCCGGCAATCGAGCTGCCATACTGGGTATTCCTTTCGACTGCGGCACACATCCGACCCGGATTGGGGCACGTCAGGGACCCGACGCGATCCGTATGCAATCCTCGCTGGTACGCCCTTACTATCCGCCGGACTTCGACTTTAACCCGCTGGAACTGCTGAACCTCGTAGATTGCGGGAACGTTGCCTGTGTGGCGGGTGAAGTTGAGAGCGCATTGAGGATGATTGAAACCGCCGTCTCCGAGATCTGCCAGACCGGTGCGGTGCCAGTCACGATGGGGGGTGATGGACTGGTCAGCCTCCCGCAGTTACGCGCCCTCAGCAAGGTGCACAACGACCTTGTGTTTGTCCATATCGATGCCCATACCGATACTTATCCCAGCAGCGGCAGCCGAACGAATGATCTTTACAACACGGCTACGACTTTTACTCGAGCCGCTGAAGAACAACTGATCGATACGACTCACTCCTTTCATATCGGGGCCCGGGGTACCGTAACGGTTCCCGGCGTTTTTGATCACACCCGCAAACAGGGATACCAACTCATTGACGGTAACACTCTGAATACCCGGGGGATTGCCGATGTGTTGGCAGAACTTCATGACCGAATCGCAGGCAGGCCGGTGTATCTTTGTTTTGACATGGATTTTTTTGATCCCTCGTGTGCGCCTGGCGTCTGTACGCCCACTTTCGGTGGCGCATCTGCCCGAGAAGGATTGACTTTGATCAGCGGTCTTCGGGGGCTCAACATCGTCGCCGTTGACGTCAACACCGTGAGCCCGCCTCATGACGTGGGCGGAATGACTGCGTTTCTCGCCGCCACCGTTATGCTCTATGGTTTGGCGCTGGTGGCCGACCCAACAAGATAGCCAGGCGCTCAGACTTTCAGCGATTGACTGCCTCTTCGGGCTTGTTTGCGAGATACGCGTAGCGGATTAATTTGTTATCCGAATAGAGCTCGACGAGCTTTTTGAGATAAGTCTGCTCGTGCTTGAAGGTGGCCTCACCAAACTCATCCACCAACTCTTCCTTGTATTTTTCTCTCGTCTGCCAGCGGCCGCTGCAGATTGCGATTAGTCCATCACTGTGTTGTTCTTTTTTCTGGAGCGTAAATCCGGTGGAGGCAAGCGCTGATTCATTAAAGTCTTCAGGCACGAAATGACTGATACCGTAGTGGCTGCGTATCCGAATGTCCTCATCCGACAGAACCCCATTGACAATACAGGCATCTGTAAACAGCAAACGTCCACCCGGTTTTAGTACCCGCCACAACTCGGCCAAACTTTTTTTGCGATCAGGAAGATGCATCACCACATCCACACTGATTATGTGACTGAAGCTCTCGTTGGCAAAGGGTAGACCGGGCTTGCCACTCACATCATGAAGTGCGATGCGGTCGCTTAATCCCATGGCGGCAACCCGCTTTTGCGCAGACGAAAGCGCTGCCGCATTGATATCAACACCGGTAGCCGTTACCTCGCTGTGGGTGACCAGGTAGGTCAGCGGCCCCGCTGGTCCGCAACCAAAATCCAGAACGTGGTCTATGGCGGACAAAGAAAGCCAGTCCAGATATTCACGCAACTCGTTTGCAATCAGCCATGAGTGCTGGCCGATGTCTTCCCCGAAAGCCTCGGAGCGGACTTTCTGAATCAGCGGTGAATCAAATTGAGAGTAGACCGCTGCGTATTCGCGGCTGAGGTGTTTTTCACGACTTGTCATCGCGTCTTTTACCTCAGAATACTATTGATGACCCGTTGAAAGGTGATGCCACAATCTTCGTTCACCGTTGAAGTTTTACGCCGGCAACCTCCCGATCCCAGGTTCCCTCTAACAGGCCTAAATCCCGCACCAAATATTTTTGAATCTTGCCTGTCGGCGTCTTTGGCAGAGCATCGACAAAACGGACATATCGCGGGATCATGAAGTACGGAAGACGTGGCTCCAGAAATCGAACAAGAGACTCGGAATTTATCTGTGCTTCAGGCTGCGCTACGATCACAGCCAGTACCTCCTGCTCGGTATCTGTCGAGGCAACCGGCACGACTGCACACTCAATCACGTCGCCGTGAGCGTTTATTTCATTTTCAACCTCCATCGACGAGATATTTTCCCCGCGTCGCCGGATGGCATCCTTCGTTCTGTCTACGAAATACAGGTTACCGTCTTGGTCTTTCGAAAGCATATCCCCCGTGTGGATCCATTGATTTTTTAGCAACGCCGCCGTCCACTCGGGGTGTTGCCAATAGCCATTGGTCGCAATCCAAGGAACTTTCGTTCTCACCAATGCCTCCCCCGGCGTACCGTCCGGCACCTCATGGTCGAATTCATCCACAATCCTGACTTCGTACCGGTCTTCAACAACCCGACCACAGGTCTTGTTATCAGCCAAATCAAACCCTGACTGCGTCGGGCAGTTCATCTCGGTACCACCCCAAGTGGTTGAAACTCTACAGTCAAAACGGTTCTTGAACGTCTCCACCTCAGATATCAGCGGCACCATCAGCACCCGCTGCAGGGTGTTGTCGGCATCCTGCTCAGTCAACGGTTGCTTGTAGATGAAGTTTGCCATCGCACCCAGCAGAAACGTGGTTGTCACATGGTACTTCTCGATGTCCTGCCAGAAGCGCTCGACACTGAAGGGTCCGACAATGACCGTTGACGCGCCAACAATGCCGGCCGCATAAACGGTAGCCAGCAAGCCCGCAATGTGAAAGAGCGGCAGAGGTGAGCAATAGACATCGGATTCTCGCAGTTCCAGCATCTCCGTCACACCACGCGCATATTCAAAAGCATGGGCGTGAGTCATCGTGACTCCTTTGGAAGGCCCTGTCGTGCCAGAGGTGTAAAAAACGCCCATCAGGTCTCGATAACCTGGGCGTTTGCCTTCAAATACTGTCTCGTCCAGCAGGTCGAGGTATTGATAAACCTCGTAGCGACTTGAAATCTGCCCCCAAACCTGATCCCGGCTCTCGTTTTCCCCTACGATGAGAATCACCCGCTTAAGATGCAGCAAATCATCGGCAACATCGACGAGTTGCTGCAGAAATTCCGGCTCAATCGCGATAGTTTCGGCAAGCGAATCGTTAATCAGGTACGTAAATATATTGCCTCGGTAGTGGGTATTGACCGGGACCAGTGGAGCACCACATTTGGACAGCGCGCACCAGAGAAAAACCTGCTCGACACGATTTTGTGACATGCAGAGTACCGTATCCCCAGATGTGAGACCGATTCGGCTAAGGCCCTGAGCAAGCCTGCCTGAGAGCGCATCGACTTGCTGATAACTGAATGCCTGATCCCCCGCGAGAATCCAGGGTCTGTCAGGACGATGTTGCGCCTGATAACTGAGGACGGTTGGCAGATCATGATGACGCTGGTCATCAAGAAACCCCATCGCTAGCGCCCTTTAAACTTTGGCTTTCGTTTCTCTGAAAACGCCTGCACCGCCTCACCGTAATCCTCGGAGTAGACCAGGGTGGCAATAGTCTGCTTCTCAAGATTCAGCGCTGTTTCAAAGTCAGCTTCGGTGGACTGCGTCACCATTCTTTTGTGGTGAATTACCGCCATCGGTGCGCGAGACATCACCACACGGGCCAGCCGCTCTGCTTCCTTTTCTTCCTCGCCGACAGGGACCAACTTATTCACGAGGCCGATCCGGTACGCTTCATCTGCATCTATGAACTCCCCTGTCAACATCAGTTCTCTTGCCTTGTTCAAGCCCACAATCATAGGCAAGAGCTTGGTCGCTCCACCTGTAATCGTCATGCCAGCATTGCTCTCTGGAAATCCAAAGACTGCGTCCTTCGCAGCAACAATCATGTCGGAATCTATTGAGATTTCAAACCCGGCGCCCACGGCATAACCACGCACCGCCGCAATCACCACTTTCGGCGCGCGTCGGATGATTCTCGGAATCTCCTGCAGATTCTCGGTAATGTCCTCAACAATATCGAGAATCGGATGAATCTCACCGGACTGAATTTGAGGATACTCCTCAAGCGCGGCCTTCAGATCATCTCCAGCGGAAAACGCCGGTCCCACGCTGGAGAGGATGATGGCCTTGACCGCCTTGTCGTCGGCCGCCTCCCTCAGGGTTTTGACAAAATGCCGGCATTCGTCTGCATCAAAGGCGTTCAGGATCTCCGGTTTGTTAAACCTAATCCACGCGATTCCGTCTTTGACCTCATATAAGAGCGCACTCATGATCCCTCTCCCTTAACGATTATGTTATCTCACTAATATGGCAGCCCATATCGTACTGGATTGCTGGGCACGTACGTTCGCTTAGAGTCTCATTTATTAACTCGGCGTGAGTCTGTGACCCTCAATCTACCCTTCAATTAAGGATGTCATGACTACACTTTTACGGTGTCTTGGTTCCCGCAAACGCCGAAGGATAACCAAACAAGGATGCGGATCCTCCGGTATGGAGAAACACGATACGCTCGCCTTTTTTAAATTGATCCTGGCGGATCAGATCGATCATCCCGGCTGCACCCTTGGCCGAATACACAGGATCAAGCAGTATCCCCTCGAGTTTCGCAAACATCTCAATTGCCTCGATGCCGGCATCGGTCGGAATCCCGTAGCCGTCGCCCACGTAATCCGAATTGGCGACGATATCTGCAGCACTGACGACACCATGGCAACCGATAAGATCCGCCGTACCTTCAGCGAGTTTCAGAACATTTTTTTCCTGAGTTTCTTTTTCAGCTCTGACTGAAATCCCATAGACAGGAATCTGTGCATTCAGCGCCTTGAGGCCCGTGACAAGACCTGCCTGGGTCCCTGTGCTACCGGTTGCGTGGATGATATGGTCGATGACGAGATCCCGATCATTCGCTTGTACGACTAACTCCAGTGCACAATTGGCGTAACCCAACGCACCTGTTGTATTGGAACCCCCGCCGGGGATGGTATAGACCTTTCTGCCCTGATCCATAAAAGTTTGGGCAACGGCCTCCATCTCTGCATTCATGTCGAGTCCAGGGCCACGCCGCTCGTAAGTCGCCCCGTGCAGGACATCGAGCAACACGTTGCCGTTATGGTTGTAGTTCTCCTCTTTGTAACCGGTACGGTCTTCCAGCAGAAGGTGGCAGTCCATTCCCAACTTGGCGGAAAAAGCAGCAGTCTGGCGCGCATGGTTTGATTGGGTGGCACCCTGGGTGATAACGAGATCTGCCCCCCGGGCCTTGGCCTCCGCCATTAGGAATTCCAGTTTTCGAGTCTTATTTCCTCCAGTCGAAAGACCCGTACAGTCATCACGCTTAATCCAGATCTCGGGCCCGCCCAGTGCTTCGGTGAGGCGATCCATTCGCTCTAGAGGCGTGGGAAGATGAGCAAGAAAAATACGGGGGAAACGGGCTAGGTGCATTGGATACGCCTTAAGGGAATTCGTAGCCCGGTATTATGCACAGCCCTGGGAGATTTCAAAAAATAATAGAATCTCGTCCTTCGCTTCACGAAAACTCCCATCTTAGGAAAAACAATGACCACCAAGGTATTCAGACTGCTGCCCGACGGAGACCCTGCGACGGGCATGGGTCCGTCCGATATGATCGATGCCTCTGCATTTACATCCTCCGACCATAGCGAGACCAACCATACTTTCTTTCAGACGGATGATAATTCCATCCTGAGCGGTGTGTGGGAGTGTGCGCCCTGCCGTGAAGATATCGAGGCTTATCCCGTACATGAAATGATGACCGTGATCTCCGGCTCCGTGACCATGACCAATGCAGATGGTTCGTCGGACACCTTTACTGCTGGAGACACGTTCTTTATTGCCAAAGGAACCCAATGTGTTTGGGAAGTGACCGAGACCCTTCGCAAGTTCTACATGATCGCCGAATGACGTAGATGACCTTCCCCCAGTTTCTTGTTGTCGTCAGCGGCCTGCTGATGGTCTGGGGCGGTTATGGTTATCTGCGTGACACGCTTGCGGGCAGGACGAAGCCCAACCGGGTGTCCTGGTGTCTCTGGGCTCTGGCCCCCCTGATCAGTCTTGGTGCAGCGTTTGATGCGGATGCCGATGTTTGGGCGTCTATCAGGGTGTTGATCGGCGGAGTGGTTCCCGGCATCATCTTTCTTGCTTCTTTTATAAATAAGAACAGTTACTGGCGTCTTGGGCGCTTTGACTGGTTTTGTGGCGGGCTTTCCTTGGCAGCACTCGTTTTCTGGCAGCTTGCCGACTCTCCCCTGGTCGCAGTTCTGCTCGCGACGACCGCCAATACACTGGCTTCTGTCCCGACCTTTGTGAAAGCGTGGAACTATCCCGAAACCGAATCCCGCCTGATTTTTATTACGAGCTTTTTGAGCGCCATCCTGATTATCCCCGCCATCCCGGTCTGGACAATCGCCAATTCCGCGTTTCAGATCGGCCTAATGGCAACTACCGGGGCGATGCTGGTCGCGATTTACCGAAAGGACTTTGGCATTCGGCAAACGATTTAGTCTCAACCTGACCGAAATCTCGCTCCCGAATGCCGGCCGGCGGGGAAAAGCCCTCGCTTATCTGTACTCCGGGATATCGACTCGCTTACCCCTTGGAATCTCGGCGTCGGGATCGTAAAAAGGAAGAGAGGTAAGCGTGCCTTCATGCTGTTTACCATCGATACACCCTAGGCGCACAACGGCCCCTTCCTTCAGGTCAGGAACATCCATCAGGGCATATCCGATTCCATGCTTTAGGAAGGGTGAAAAAGCACCCGCAGTAATGACACCACACGGTTGCCCCGACAACTCCACCTCAGCGCCAATATGCGGTTCTGCTGAAGGACAGACAATGCCGAACAGCCGGGTCTCGCGAGTCGCATTGACCAGCGCCTCCTTGCCGATGAAATGGGCTTTTTCCAGATCGACGAAACGCCCGAGGCCGACATCAAAAGGCGTCGTGAACCGGTCAAAAT
>TARA_B100000686_G_scaffold355110_1_pt1 | contig 22671 bp, 20 predicted proteins | sample TARA_B100000686 | Tara Oceans TARA_B100000686 (sample SAMEA2622733) | marine metagenome | biome: marine biome (ENVO:00000447); feature: marine epipelagic mixed layer (ENVO:xxxxxxxxx); material: "saline water (ENVO:00002010), including plankton (ENVO:xxxxxxxx)" | depth 150 m | reverse complement strand
TGGACCAAGGACCCTCGGTGAATGCTCGGTGGGCCGCCTTGACTGCGATGTCAACATCAATCTCATCCGCCTCGGGAACTATGGCCCAAGCTTTTCCGTCTGCCGGATTGACGCTCTCAAATGTCTTACCACTTTGGGACGATACCCACTCTCCATTAATGTACATCTTATAATTCTTTAGCTCAGCCATCTGTTGTCCTTCTTTTATAGCGTTTTGTATGCAATACATTCAATTTCGACACGAATATCTACAAGAAAATCACTAATAAAGCCTGATCGTGTCGGTGGGAATTCTGAGAAATATTCAACATAAACCGCTTCGAACCCGGGGAAATCCTCCCGGCACTTCAACCAAACGATAGATTTTACGACGTCTCCCAGTTGGCAATCAGCAAGTATGAGTGTCTCACTAATTCCGTCCAAACAGGCTCTAGTCTGTTCCTCAATTGTGCCGTTGGTCATTGGAACTCCGTCCCGCATTGGGATCTGACCAGTTAGAAACACAAAATCGCCGGCGCGTACAACCCTAGACAAGGACAATTCCCGACCGTCGATAATCAGCGGCTTGCCGATAACCTGCTTTGCCGAGGCAAACATGGGACTCGCCTCCAGTGATTAAATAATAGACAATAAAGTATCATACCTTATCATTGAATTTTATTTGAGCTGATCCTTTACGGAATCTCCTAATGATTCAGGCAGTTATAAATATTGAGTCAAAAAAAAACTACACACCTGCGGGAACCTTCTTCGAGGATGTCGGAGACAGTGATCGCGTAGTCGTACTGTGTCATGGTGTGGGTCTCGACCATAAGATGTGGGATCACCAAATTCTCGCCTTGGTGCCTGAATTTCGCGTTGTCCGTTACGACATGTTCGGACATGGATGTTCAGCAATGCGCCGAGACGTCACGAAAATCGCCGATTTTGTCTCTCAACTAGTAGAATTACTCGATTTTCTGGAAATTTCTACGCTAACCCTTGCTGGATTGTCGATGGGTGGAATCGTTGCCCAAGGATTTGCGCTTGATTCACACGAGCGGCTTGAAAAACTAATACTGATGAGCACCGTATATAGGCGAACGGATGCGGAACTTAAAGCAGTTCGTAGGCGCCTAAAGATCACTATTAGCGAAGGGCTTGAGCCCATTGCTGATCTCGCTCTTGACCGTTGGTTTGATGATACATTTCGGCAAGCTAATCCAGATATCGTAAAACAGATACGAAGCCGATTGATCACCAACGATCTAACCGCCTACTCGACAGCTTATAAAATTTTTGTAGAAGCCGATCGGGATATTGGGGCAGCACTTAAGCGAGTGCGGTGCCCTACGCTCGTAATGACTGGCGAGTTAGATCAAGGCTCAACGCCAGAGTTAGCTCATAGAATGGCTGCCGATCTTCATAACCCAGAAATTGTAATCTTACCGGGATTGCACCATTTAACACCTCTAGAAGATCCAAGCCAAGTCAACCGGGTGCTAAGGGGATTTCTCTGTTCAGATTTAGAAAACAATTAAAAACTTTTTCATTCCATCACGAAAACAGGAGACAGAAATGGATAAAGTGTTATTTGACAAAGGGCTATCCGTACGAAGGGACGTTCTCGGAAAAGATTACGTCGACAACGCGCTCGCAAATGCTAGTGAATTTTCTGAGGACTTTCAGGAGCTTCTTACGGAATACTGCTGGGGTGTAGTCTGGGGTGACGACGCGCTTGATCGAAAAACACACAGCATGCTTAACGTTGCCATGCTTGCTGCGCTCAACCGGATGCATGAATGGGAACTCCATTTTCGCGGCGCTATAGTCAACGGCGTTTCCCGTGAAGAGCTCAAAGCCATATTGAACCAAATAGCAATTTATTGCGGAGTACCGGTTGCAGTCGAATGCCATCGCATCGCAGCAAGTGTTTTTTCCGAATCTGATGGAGAACTAAAGTAGACTTTCATCTGTAAGTAGCAGCCGGTCTGAAAGGCTATAAGGTGCTATCATTTTCTACAGAAAGGTACCCAGAGTAAAAAAGCCTCACCGACGTGAGGGAACTCTATTGCGTCAGAATTGCGTCAGACTGCTTGATCAGCGTCCAAAAAAGCAATGACTGATATTGATGTGTTCGAAGGCCAACCGAAAAAAATAGCCCCTCAGGCCTGACCGATCAGTTATCGCGGCAAAAGTATCAAAACTAGGCTGTAAAAAATTTAAAGAGCACAAATGCATAACAAGTGATAACATAGTTGATAAAACAGGCCCAAAAACTTTGCTAACCGAAGCACTGTGTGCTGTTTGACATTTCGACTATGACCCTTGATTTTGATAAATTATTCAAGCAATCAGAGGAAGTATTCCATACTCGCGATGGACAATGCCAACTTACATATCTTGACATTCAACATCTTGTTGATATTTCTAAAGGCAACCCCCGGGAAAAAAGTCGACTGTGTATCCACTCCAGTCCTGATGAACCAGTTCATCAAATGTTCATCTCGCATTCAAAAGAAGTTTATGTTCGACCTCACAAGCATATCGATAAGTCTGAATCAATGCTTATCCTTGAGGGCAAAGCGGACTATTTGAGCTTTGAAGAAGATGGACACATCGCTAGTCGAGTACCTCTAGGCTCTGTAAAATCAGGAGATATTTTTTTTCAAACTACTGATAAAAACATTTATCATACAATAATAATTAGATCTGACTGGTTAATTTTTCTTGAAGTAGCAAATGGGCCGTTTCAAAAAAACGGTATGTGTTTCGCAGATTGGAGCCCCCCTCAAGAAGAAACGCATCTTGGTCTTAAGTATCTAGAAGATCAAATAGCAAACCTGATAAACCCTACTGACTGAAGAAACCTACTATGCATGTGCCGATGTTTGATCTTAGGGTTACCGATGACCAAACAAAAAGTCGATTACTAGAAGCATTTTCCCGTGTACTTGAACATGGAAAACTATTTTTGGGTCCCGAGGTCGAGGAATTTGAAGAAAGGGTAGCTAAAACCTTAGGTGTAAAGTATGTCGTAGGAGTCGGATCTGGAAGCAGTGCCGTATTTTTGGCGCTGAAGGCAGCTGGCATTCAACATGGTGACGAGGTTATCACTACGCCACTAACATGGATTATATCGTCAAATGCGATAAGAGCTTGTGGTGCTATCCCTGTATTCGTGGACGTTCGCGACGATTTCAATATCGATCCATCGAAAATAGCCGACAAAATAACAGAACGGACTAAGGCTATACTCCCAGTGCATTATGCAGGCCACATGTGTGATATGAAAGGAATTTGTGAAGTTGCGGAGCGACATAACCTGTTTATAGTGGAAGACGCAGCACAAGCATTTGGTGCCTCGCTAAACTACAAAAAGGCTGGCAGCTATTCAGTTGCTGCTGGGATTAGTATGAATCCGATGAAAGTCTTAGGCGGATATGGTGAAGCTGGAGCTGTGGTCACAAATGATGAAAACATTTTTGGCAGATTGAAACTATTGCGACATGCGGGTACAACTTCGGATCCAAAAAGATTGATCACCAACGATTGCCGAGAAATTTCTCTTAACCATAAAATGGATACTATTAACGCCGCACTATTGCTTGTAGCCTTAGATGGGCTACCAGAGAAAGTGCGGCTACGAGAAAAAATTGCCCAAACTTACAACGAAAAACTGCCTTGTCAGATCGGCCGGCAAGTCACTACATCTGAAGAAGTTCATGCCCGATACGTGTACCCAATACGATCAATTCACCGCGACAAGCTCGCACATTTTCTTGCAGAAAATCAAGTCGAAACCAAAATTATGCATGAGCCACTTGTTTGCGATGCCCCTGTTTATAAAAACTATATCGGGGATATAATAAATGCTCGGAAAGTTCTTGAAGAGAGCTTGATAATACCGTCACATGAAAAACTTACATCAGATCAGGTGCACCATGTCATAACGCTAATAGAGCAATTTGTGAAAACTTATCCAATTAATAAATAAGCTCTCTGATACCACCTGATGCGCAAACTTTACACAAGACTATAGAGGAGCTCTAAGATCAAACACTATAAAAGAGTTGACTGTCGTTTATGCTCGTCTGAGAATTTGGAGCGAGTCGTGACTCTCACGGCAACGCCCCCTGCAGACTCCTACGTCGCGAAAGACATGAGGCATTTAACTGAAGAGACTATACCGCTTGAGCTGTATTTATGCACTGACTGTGGCCATACCCAATTAGGGCATGTGATCGATGCAGAAGAAGTTTACCTTAACTATATTTACGAAACCGCCAGCACTCTTGGGCTTGATAAGCACTTCGTACAGTGCGCAGATACAGTGATGGAACAGTTCACTCCCAGCAAAGGTGGCTTAGTAGTTGACATCGGAAGCAATGATGGGTGCCTTCTAGAATGCTTTAAGAATTATGGTATGAAAGTAATCGGTATTGATCCGATGCCTGGTATTGCGGAAAAAGCAAGTGAACGCGGAATACCTACGTACTCTGATTTCTTCACTAAAGATTATGCGCAACATCTTGTTGAAAAACACGGGGTTGCGACGGTCGTTACTTCAAACAATCTAGTTGCGGATACCGACGATTTGACTAGTTTCATTGAAGGCGTTCGTTTGTTAATGAATCAAGAGTCAATATTCTTTTTTGAAACGTTTTATCTATACCTTCAGATTCTTAATAATGTATGGGACTTCACTTACCACGAACATTATTCTTATTTCACTGTAAAGCCGATGGTAGATTATTTTGATCGATTGGGAATGGAAATTATTGATATTGCTCCAAACTTAACCAAGGGCGGTTCAATGCGATGCACTCTACAACTCAAGGGCGGAAAACGACAAGTATTACCTTCTGTGCAAGAGCACATCTCCAAAGAAACTGACATGGGTTTTCATATCCCTGGAGATAATCTGGTGTTCAAACGATATGAGGACAAGATTAGCCAAGGAAAAAGAGAATACATGGCGATGGTAGAAACACTGAAAAAAGAAAATAAAACCATCGTAGGGTACGGAGCGTCCGCAACCTCGACCACGCTCATGTATCACTATGAAATGGATGGGACGTTACAATATTTAGTCGATGACTTTGAGGCTAAGCATGGCCTATATAGCCCTGGCCTCCACCTTCCAGTATTTCGTTCTGATGAACTGTATTTGAATCCGCCAGACTATGTGGTAATACTCGCATGGAGATATTACCAAAAGATCATTGATCGTCATCAGCGGTTTCTCGATTTGGGTGGGCACTTTATCGTTCCTTTGCCTGAGTTGAAAGTTATTTGATTAATCAGAATTGGGGGAGAAAGAGTTTTGATCTACTCCGCGTTACATAGTAGAACAATAATTATTGATTTTCTGACAGGAAATCAGTAAATCAATGGACATAATATATTGACAGAAAAACTACGGCTAGGGTGGGTAGGTTCAGGCTTTGTTGGGCAGGTGGCCCATCTTGCGAACTATTGCCAACTTCCCAATGTAGAGATAACAGGACTCGCAGAATTGCGACCTGAGCTAGGCCAGCTTGCCTGTGAGAAGTATGGTATACCCAATTATTTCAAGGATCATACACACCTGATGGATAACCAGGTGTGCGATGCAATCGTAGCAATCGTGAGGCGAGAACACACTGCATCGGTAGCGCTAGATATCCTAGAACGTGGGTTGCCGGTATTTACAGAAAAGCCAATGGCCGCGACAGTTGCGCAGGGTGCCTCGTTAGTTAAGACCGCTCGAGAGAAGAATTGCCTATATGTTAATGGCTTTATGAGGCGTTATGATGAAGGCGTCCAAATCGCAAAGAATCTAATATCGCATCAGTTGCATGGGGGCGAGCTTGGAGAACCCTTATTTTTTAGGTGTTATTGTTTTGGTGGTGGTGATTATTGCAATATAAGCGGTTTTTGGAATACTAGCGAACCCACACCAAAACATAAAATCCTTCCAATTGCACCTGATTGGGTGCCAAAACAACTAAAACAGGAGTATGAGCGATTTCTTAATGTTTTTGTGCACGACATAAATTTGATTAGATATTTGACCGACAAGAAACCAAAAATCCATCAAGTCAATTACAGAAAAAATAGTGGTTCCATTGCCCTTGACTTTGATCAATTTCAGGGCGTCTTCGAGTTTGCTCATTTAGAAACAAATCGCTACTGGGAAGAAGGTGTTGAAATACTGTTCTCGAAAGGGCGCATAGTTCTACAACTGCCACCGGCTTTTCTCAGGAACCAGCCTGCAACAGTGCAGGTTTTTCATGAGGATGTAAATGGTGCTACAAGTATGCAGCAACCAAAAGCTGATTGGACATGGTCATTTAAGAGGCAAGCAGAGGCTTTTGTAGACTGTCTCTTAACCAATGGATCTAGCTTGTCACCGGGTTCGGATAGTCTGGAAGATTTGGAGCTAATTGAAGAAATTTGGTCTAAGATTGTGTAATGGATCTATTTAGAAACAAAACCTTTTGGTTAGTTTTGACTAAATCTGGATGCATAATTGTTAACTAATATATCAACATCCATGTCCATAAAATCAAATGCCTATCAATAAATTAGGAGGTGAATATTACAACGATGATGAACTCCACGCTGCGGGATTTATGTCCATAGGTGAAAATGTAAAAATTCACAATCGGTCGAGTATCTATTGTCCAGAGAATATTTCGATAGGTGACAACGTAGTAATTCAGGATTTTGTTGTGATTGTCGCTACCGGTCGGGTAGAGATTGATGACAATGTTGAGATAAACTGTTTTTCATATATTGGCGGAACATATGGCGTATGTATAGGAAAATATGTGACTCTCGCCCCAGGTGTCAGGGTGTTCTCGGTCAGTGACGATTATTCAGGAAAGTTTTTAATGCATAGACGTCACTTTTTGAAAGAGCATATGGGAAAAGATATTGGCCAAGTGACGATCAAAGACTACGCAATTATCGGAGTTGATTCTGTGGTGATGCCAAACATAGAAATTGGTATTGGGGCGAGTGTCGGTGCAATGTCTTTTGTAACGCAAGATTTGCATCCATGGTCTATTAATTGCGGTTGTCCGGCAAAAAAAATTGGCAACAGAAAGAAAGACATGTTGGACTATCTAGAATCTGATAAAAGCTGAATCAGCCGACCATATTGGAGAATCAGGTTTCCGATATTTGATGCATAACAATAAATAAAAATTACACTGCATATAAAACTCTCATGCTAATCGATATTAGAAACATGAAAGATGTAAATTAGATTTGTTTGGACGAGTGAAGAAACTATTTTTTAATTCTGAATTGTTAAAAAAGTACCTACTATGGGGGATTAAGCGGGCCTTGATTCCATTCATGATGCCATTCGTTTTGGTGGCCTTTAGCATCAGAAGGTGGATCCTATTTCGTGTTGGCCCCATACCCACGCATAGGATAGGAGCAGTTGCGTTTAATGTGGAATTCTATTTAGCTTATAAAGAAGTATATGGATTCCCTGAAAAGACCATCGACTTATTTTATCCAACGGGCATTCCAGCAAACAGCTACTTCACTTCCTTATGCAGGAATGCAATTATCTTGCATCCAATTTTTGAGGTGTTTTGGCTCTCTACTTATTTTATTCCCGGCGGCGCGCGACACAGATTCCAAAGTCGAACTCTTGAATCAGTCTCTACAAACCAGGACCACCTTGGATTATTTCGTCGAACTAAGCCTCATTTAACCATTCCGGCAGATAAAGATAGAAGGGGTCGACAATATTTATCCCAAATCGGACTCAAAGAAGGGAGCCGATTTATATGTCTTTGTTTAAGGGACGACAGTTATTTAGGCCAAATTAAAAACAAAAACTACGAAAACGATTTTAGCTACCACGCATATCGTGATGTCGATGCTGATAATTATCAAAAGGCAGTACTAGCTTTAGCCGATCGAGGTTATTGGATTTTCCGTATGGGAAAGGTTGTGAAAAAACCCTTCAAGATCGACCATCCAAGAATCATAGATTACGCTTATGCTCCAGAGAAGTGCGATTTTCTAGATGTGTGGCTTCTTGCAAATTGCTATTTCACTGTAAGTACTGGACTCGGGATTGATGCGATAGCAGAAATATTTCGGCGACCACTTTGTGTTGTTGATTATTTGCCAAGCGCAGATATTAAATTTTCTCAAAAGGGAATCACAACCCCTAAAACATTGATGTGGAGAGAAACGGGTATCGAATTAACAGTCGAGGAACATCTATTACACGATTATTACGACAGTAAAAAATATTACGACGCGGGCATTGATGTGGTTAACTTGAGCGCTGACAATTTGACGGCTTCAGTGTTACACATGGATGATCAACTGATGGGAAACGCGATGGAATCACAACTAGAACATGATCAACAAAAATATTTTTGGCAGATGATGGAAGCACATTATAAAAAACGAGGGCACAGCATTACAGTTCACCCAGAGGCAAGAATATCTCCTTCATTTTTGCGGCAGCTTAAACTGCCAACTAAAGTTATCTAATCGTAAATACCCTTAAACGCCATCTCGTTTGTGTTTGTCGTAAGTAATTACACCTGCTCAATCACGATAGCGACAAGAACTTATAACTGCATTTTCGTGGTCATAGAGGAGTTATTCATTTTCAAATTGACTAATGTTGGCCCCATTTTAGTCACACTAGTGTTTTGTCGACCTAAGATGCTAACGTAAGTCATTAAAATTAACGTGGCTATTCGTTACGATGGGAACTGCAAAAAAACCCGTGATAAAAATCCTGATTGAGCTTTTCTTTATAGGGCTATATCTACAACAGAGTCCCCAGAGTGTGATTCAGTAAAACTTATTTGAGAAGACTTATATTTCAAATCGTTTAATCGTCGTCGCGCCATAACGTGATATTTAAGATCTCTCCGGTATTAGCACAATCCAGCTGAAATTGGATCGGCCGGCAGCAGACTTCACAGTCTTCAATGTAGGAACAGCTTCCAGAAGACAGATCGATTAGTGCAACAAATGCCTCGCCACAGTAAGGGCAACCGACACTTCTTTCAATCAGTTCCACGGACAGTTACATGTTACCTAAGTTCTCTACTTACTAATAATCTAACCAATCAATCTGCTATCGATAACCAAGTTTCTATGACTGAATCAGGGTTTAATGAAATGTTTTCAATTCCCGTCTCGACCAACCATCGTGCAAAATCAGGATCATCGGAAGGGCCCTGCCCACAGATACCCACATATTTTCCATTTGACTGGCACGCGGTGATCGCTTTTTTGAGCAATATTTTGATTGCCTCATCTTGCTCATTAAATAAGTGAGCCATGTCTCCCGAATCCCGATCTATACCTAGTGTTAACTGTGTAAGATCATTTGATCCAATCGAGAACCCATCAAAATGTTGAAGAAACTCATTTGCAAGCAAGATATTAGATGGTAGCTCACACATCATCATAATTTTTAGGTCATTTTTACCTCTAGCTAGGCCATTCTTCGATAATAAATCAACAACCTGCATCGCCTCTTTCGGGGTTCGTACGAATGGCACCATTAACCAAACGTTCAGTAGTCCCATTTGTTCACGAACAAATTTTAGAGCTCGGCATTCCAGTTCAAAACAGTCCTTAAATCTTGGATCAAGGTATCGGGACGCACCACGCAATCCGAGCATTGGGTTTTCTTCCACAGGCTCATAATCTTTACCGCCCACCAGATTCGCATATTCATTTGATTTGAAATCAGAGAGTCGAACTATGACCGGTTTTGGTGCAAAAGCAGCAGCGATAGTTGAGACGCCCTCTGCGATTTTAGCCACATAAAAGTCTGTCGGTGTGGAGTAACCAGACGATAGCTTATCGATCTTTTGTTGGGTTAGATTTGAAAGATTTTTATAGTCTAAAAGAGCCTTTGGGTGAATACCGATCATGTTATTAATAATAAATTCTAGTCTGGCGAGTCCTACACCATAATTAGGTAGCTTTTGGGACGCAAACGCTAAACTTGGATTACCTACATTCAAAGAAATTTTCACCGGAATCTCTGGCATCTTGTTGAAACGGATTTTTTCTACGTCGAACTTAAGAGCGCCATCGTAAACATGACCAGTATCTCCTTCAGCGCAGGACACAGTAACTCTTGATCCATTAATGACCTTTGCCGTTGCGTCACCACATCCCACCACGGCAGGCACGCCCATTTCTCGAGCTATTATCGCCGCATGACAGGTTCGGCCACCACGGTTAGTCACAATTGCAGAAGTTTTTTTCATCACCGGCTCCCAGTCCGGGTCTGTCATATCTGTCACCAAAACATCTCCCGGGGCTACTGTCCCGAGCTCATTGATATTTGAGACAATTCGCACACGACCACTGCCAATGCGTTGGCCAATGCTGCGGCCATCAACAATTGCTCTACCTTTCTCCTGTAATTTATAGCGTTGTAACTCCTGTTCATCATTATGGCTCCGCACAGTTTCAGGCCTCGCTTGCAGGATATACAATTCCCCATTTTTCCCGTCCATACCCCATTCGATATCCATAGGTCTTTCGTAATGACGCTCAATTTCAATGGCCATTTGAGCTAATTGTTCAATTTCTTTATCTTTGAGCGAAAAATTCCGTCTTTCATTTTCGCTGGTTTCGACGATTTCTGTACTGGAGTCACCTCCATTTTGGGAATAAACCATCTTGATAGTTTTCTCCCCTAGAATTCGGCGCAGAATTGCGGAATTACCCTTTTTTAGTGTCGATTTATGCACATAGAATTCGTCTGGATTGACTGAACCCTGAACAATGCATTCACCAAGGCCAAAGGATGATGTAATAAAAACAAGATCACGAAAACCAGATTCGGTATCAAGTGTAAAAATTACACCACTTGCACCAAGATCACTTCTTACCATTTTTTGAATACCAACCGACAAGGCGATATTTGAATTGTTAAACCCCTGGTGAGCACGGTAGGCGATAGCCCGATCATTGTACAGAGACGCAAAAACGTGCTGAACGCGTTTAACAACGTCATCTGTTCCATGTACATTTAGGAATGTTTCCTGCTGTCCGGCGAAGGAGGCTTCAGGGAGATCTTCCGCTGTTGCTGAGGATCGAATCGCTACAGATATATTTGAATTGTCAGACGAACACAAGGTTTCATAAGCATCACGAATTTCTTGTTCTAAATCTGCTGGAAGAGTGCTCTCTATAAACCAGTTCCGAATCTTTTTTCCGGTTTCATTTAATGCTTCGACATTGTCGATGTCTAAAGATTCTATTGCTTGCTTAATTTGATGTTCCAGATTATTGCTCTCTATGAAGTTATAGTAGGCTTCTATGGTGGTAGCAAAACCGGGAGGCACACGAATTCCTGAGGGCTGAAGTGTGCTTATCATTTCACCAAGCGAGGCATTTTTCCCGCCAACACGTTGTATATCACTCATCCTGACTTGATCTAGGGAAAGTACTTGATTCGTCATTTCTCATCCATTTATCTTGTAATTAGTGTGTATAGATCTAATCGAAAAATTATTTCTACTCAAAGTTTATTCAATTGGTCTCCAACCCGATAGAATGTGTATCAACATTTTTTCAACATGGAATATCTTGTCATGATCTGGAAGGCTCATGGTTAAAAGGTCAGTCTTTATAATTTCTGATGGCACAGGCATAACGGCCGAAATACTGGGACATAGTCTATTATCTCAGTTTCCCAGTGTAAAATTTTCTACGAAAGCGCTTCCTTTTATCAACAGCGATGATAAGCTGTTAGAAGCGTTAAAAAAAATAGACGCAGCAGCGAGAGAAGATGGTGCTCAGCCTCTCATTTTTGCGACATTCGTGGATCGATCTTACATTGAGCGGTTGCGCGCTTCCGATGGATTGCTGTTTGATCTTTTTGGAAACTTCTTAAGAGTGGTGTCTGGGGCGCTAGGTGTCGAGCCAACCGGCCATGTCGGTGATGGCCATGGTGTTGTTGATCCAGATCGTTATACCAGCCGAATAAGGGCGGTCCATTTTTCAATGGACTGCGATGATGGGTTAAACATCGAGGATTATAATTATGCTGATTTAATTATCGTTGGTGTTTCTAGAATCGGTAAGACCCCAGTCTCTTTATATTTAGCTATGCACTTTGGAATATTTTGTGCCAACTACCCATTGGTTGATGGTGAGCTGTCTTCAGAACAACTACCCCCCATACTGAGAAAATATCAGAGACGTCTGTTCGGGTTAACCACAGATTATAATCAACTACAGAAAATTCGTAATGAAAGACGTCCTCGTAGTCAGTATTCAGACTTACAACAGTGCCGCGAGGAGGTGCAGCGTTCGGAGAGCCTATTCCGACAACATAATGTGGCATTCTTAAACACAAATGGGATTTCTATAGAGGAAATAGCAACTGCCATCCTTCAGCGTACCGGGCTACGCAGGCAATTATTAGGTTAATAGCGATTCCCAGTAATAGCCCCAAAAGTGTTAAAGAAAAAACTGAAGTTGAAAAAGTATTCCTAATTCAGCAAGGGCATATTTTGATTATGTAAACATGTCTTAGAAGGCGGCGATATCTCCATCTTGCCTGATACTGGATATTCCTCTATCCTCAATCAAGCTATTAATCGCGCAAGTGCAATGTAGATCGGGATACCAATTGTTAGATTGAATGGGAAAGTTACCCCTAATGACATCGTTATATAAACAGCTGGGTTAGCTCGTGGCAATGTGAATCGCATAGCTGCTGGAACAGCGATATAGGAGGCACTGGCAGCTAGAGTAAACAGCAATGCAGCTCCTCCAACAGATAGGTCAAGAATCAGAATAAAAACAGTGGCGAGACCTATTGAAAACAGAGGCATAGCCAAGCCAAAGCTTATCTCGCGGGGCCCGATTGCGTTCTTCTTGTCGCGGAAACCACGCCCCGCTACGATACCCATATCTAACAAGAATAGACACAGGACACCATTAAAAGGATCAATGATAAAAGGCGCGATATCGGAGAGGCCTCCGTCACCAGAGACCCAGCCAATAATAAATGCGCCAAAAAGTACGACAATCGAGCCATTTAAAAAAACATGGCGAAATAAGCCCTCTTTGGTTGATGTATCGCTGCGTGCAAACTGTTTTGCTAACCACAATCCTGAAATAATAGCGGGAAATTCCATAACAGCAGCCGCTGCTATGATATACCCCTCATAGTCAAGCCCTAACTGTTTCAGTACTTGCATTGCTGCAGCCAATGTAACAACGCTAATCGAACCGTAGTGAGCAGCCACTGCTGCAACGTCGACAGTAGGTAAATTACTCATGCGCCGGAGAAGAAAGTAGGCGATGAATGGCGTGATGAAGCTCAATATTGCACAGGAGACCAGGGTGGCGACCATTTCAAATTCAATGCCGTTGTCGGCAACAGCTGCGCCGCCCTTGAAACCAATCGCCAACATTAAGTAAATAGACAAAATGCGTGCTACAGATTGAGGTATTTCCAGGTCTGATCGAAGCAAAGATGCTCCGACCCCTAGGCCGAAAAATAGAACCATTGGCGACGTGATGTTATCGAATACCAGTGAGAATATCTGATCCATAATTCAACTTTATTTATATACTCAGTATGTTTATTACCTAAAGAAATACTATCCCGGATATTTACAATATGTTGTCTAAAAGACTACCTTAAAAAAAGAGGAGGTGACAAAAGTTAGTCATAGTTTAGTCATAGGCGGCTATTTTCGAACTGAGACACCAACGTAAATCATTGAAAAAAAGGTGGTCAAGGACAGAATCGAACTGCCGACACGAGGATTTTCAGTCCCATGTCTAATGTTTAGTTGGTGTAATGATAGCCTCAAAAATGAGATAAACCAAGCACTTTGACCCTGTGCTGTTTGGACTTTGAGGACGCCAGAGGACAGAAAAGGACAACAGTTAGTCCCATTTTAGTCCCGCCTGAGTTATGGACGATAATAGGGGGTATGGCGAAACTACCTTTTTCGGCGAGTGTTTGATTTCTCGTGGCCGCCTGAGAACTCCGTTAATCGTTTAACCAAAAAATCAACGTTATGAAATTATTCGAGAAATTTAAAGAAACCATACCTTCCAATACGAGCTTGGTAAAAAATGCCTGCGGGACCATCATCGACAACAATCATAAGATAAGTTTAAAAGAGGATATTTCCTTGATCGTTCAAAAGATGCACGACAAAGTTTATGAAGACTATAAATCAGCCGAAATTGACTCATGGAAAAGGATTACAACTGATGAAAAAGGCTCGGCCGACATTCTTGATTTTGACGAATTGCAAAATTTTTTCAAATCTTTGGGAAACTCGAGAAAATCTCGTGCAGGCAAAGTTTTTGAACTTATCATTGAAGAAATTATGTCTACACGTCTTGGCTACCCATTAGTTCGCGGTATTAAAGTTGATGGCGCTCGACCCGATTTTGTTCTTCCATCTAAGGAATTTTTGCAGAAATACCCGCTAGATAGCATACTGTTAACAGCTAAACGCACCTTACGGGAAAGATAGCGGCAAGTTGTTACCGAAGCAAACGTGGCTCACGGATATTTTCTCGCAACTTTGGATGAAGACATCAGTGCAAATCAGCTTATAGAGGCCGAAAGAAATAAAGTCTTCGTCATAACAACCAGAGATAAAATAGAACGAATAGAACATTATGGTGATGCAAGTAATATGATGTCATTTGAAGATTTTATTAAATTTTATTTGGATCCTGTTTTGGATAAATGGGACCATTACGTCATTTAGCTGACCGTAGAGGAGAAACACTATGGCGGCGAAGAACAAAGTAGTTAAGAAGGCTACGGCAAAGACGGTCACTCGAAAGAAGACTCCCTATTCCCTTCCTTCAAGATCTCAAAATATCACAAATAGATACGACCGTTTACCTTTTAAATTTATAGATTTGTTCGCGGGCATAGGTGGCTTTAGATGCGCGATGACCAAGCTAGGTGGAAAGTGTGTTTTCTCTAATGAATGGGACAAATATTCGACCACCACTTATAAAGCGTGGTACAAGGATGAGGATGTCAATGATAATGATATCTGGAAAGTTAACGCGAAGTTAATTCCGGACCACGACATTTTGTGCGCTGGCTTTCCGTGTCAGCCTTTCTCTATTGCAGGGGTTTCAAAGAAACAGTCTCTTGGCCATAAACACGGTTTCCAGGATGTTAGTCAAGGAAAGTTGTTCTACCGAATAATGGAAATTGTTGATGCAAAACGGCCCCCTGTTCTATTTCTTGAAAATGTAAAAAACCTTAAATCTCATGATAAAGGCAACACATGGAAACAAATAGTACAAGAAATTGAAAGTCGTCAATATGCCATATTTTCTGAAATTATTGACGCTCGGTCAAGAGTTCCACAGCACAGAGAACGAATATTTATTGTCTGTTTCGACAAAAAGATTTTTGGGAATGCGGTAGGTTTTGATTTTCCCAACATAAGAACCAAGCAAACAATAACACTAAGAACAATATTGGAAGATGATGTGGATCCAAAATATATGCTCTCCGACAAGTTATGGAAATATCTAAAAGCCTATGCAAAAAAACAAAAAGCAAAAGGCAATGGTTTTGGATACGGTCTCAACTCTCCGGATGATGTCGCAAGAACAATGAGTGCGAGATATTATAAGGATGGCGCCGAAATATTGATTAACCACAAAGGTTGGAAAAATCCGCGAAGACTTACGCCCCGGGAGGCACAACGATTGATGGGATTTAATAAGAGATATGCAAACCTGTTTGGACACAAGGATGAATTTCCCCAAGTCGTTTCAGACACCCAAGCATATAAACAATTCGGTAATTCTGTTGTACCTTTAGTTGTTGAAGAGGTTGGACGCCAGATATTGAAAAAGTTCTCAGATCATATCATTACGAAAAAGACGGGGGGATTGTTGAAGTATTAGATTTACCGATGGATGTACATGACAAAAAAACTCGCAGTTTTAATATGTCCCAAATAAAATCGTCTGGGACGAAACCGGAAAAAACTGTACGAAGTCTTTGCCATAAATTAGGCCTGAGATTTAGATTGAATCGTACAATTCATGGAACAAAACCAGACCTTGTTTTGGTCAGTCGTAAGTTAGCGGTATTTGTCCACGGCTGTTTTTGGCATTCTCACAATTGTAAGTTTGGCAACGTCTACCCAAAAACTAATGCGATTTTTTGGGCCGAAAAAAGGCAACGAACGCTAGAACGTGATTTTCAGAATATTAAAAATTTAGAAGAAAATTCATGGAGCGCACTTGTCATATGGGAGTGTGATTTAAAGGACCTAGACAAAACACAAAAAATAATTTTGGATAAAATTTCTACTTTATTTTGATGCACCTCAAGTATTTTTCCGTAAACTCACCCCTTTAAAACTCACTCCACAGTGCTTGATATCGAAAAGGTAGCTGATCATAAGAACCTTAAAATTCCGATGAATTTACATTCATGTTGCTGATGAGAGAGCGCATAAGGCTGTCGCAAATCTTCCAAAAATAAAGAGGGGGTGAAAAAAGTTAGTCCTACTTTAGTCCTACCTAACGATTTTCAACCTGAGGCACGCACGTAAGTCATTGAAAATAAGGTGGCCAGGGACAGAATCGAACTGCCGACACGAGGATTTTCAGTCCTCTGCTCTACCGACTGAGCTACCTGGCCGAATTTCTAACGAAAGGTTAACTAAGGATTAGAATCCAGTCTATCACCAAGAGTCAAGCTTTCCGAATTAGTTATCTAAAATGCTATAGTGCATTAGTAAGAATATAAAAACATGAAATATTGCAATCAATGTGGTTCAACCGTAAATCTCCGAATTCCCAAGGGGGATAACCGCCCACGGCATATTTGCGACAAATGTGGGTTCATTCACTATCAAAACCCTAAATTGATCGCGGGCTGTATCACCGAATGGCAAGATCAAATTCTCCTATGTCGTCGAGCCATTGAGCCAAGATATGGTCTTTGGACATTGCCAGCTGGGTTTATGGAAAATGAAGAAACACTGGAAGAAGCAGCTATTAGAGAGACATATGAGGAAGCGTGTGCGGAAGTAAAAATAATTGGCTTGTATTCAGTTTTCAGTCTTCCACATGTGAGTCAAGTTTATGTTATCTTCCGTGGAAATCTCATTAATGGTAGTTTTTCAGCCGGATCTGAAAGTCTTGAAACAAAGCTCTTCAAAGAAGAAGACATCCCCTGGAATCAGATAGCGTTTCCCGTTATTGAAAAAACCTTAAAGCGTTATTTTCTCGATAGATCATCAAATAAATACTTTCCATTTACAGAAACAATCTCTAGTCGGAGAAGATTAAATTGAAATTTTTTGTTGTTAGTCGGGCCCATCAAGAAATTCAACTAACTCGGTCAAGCTAGTAATTTCTATGTCCGGCGATCTTGGATGTTTCCACACCGTCCTATACCGATTTATCCACACAGCCCGAAAGCCAGCATCAAGCGCACCTATTACATCGTCGCTAGGATTGTCACCAACATGTAAAATAGTACTTGGCTTTTCTCCAAGTATTTCGCAAGCATAATGAAAAATGCGAGGATCAGGTTTTAGAGTGCCAAATTCCCCCGCGCTTATACTGGCTGTGAAATATTGTGATATTCCAAGTCTTTTTACATCAGCATTGCCATTAGTTATGGTTAGTAGTTTATATCGCTCACTTAGTAAATCGAGCGCAGGTATAACGTCTACAAAAAAATCTACATTGTGACGCCAATCCATATACTGTTCCAAAAGAACCGATGCTTGATTAGGATCATAATGACAACCACTTAACATTTCCCGAAATGTCAAACGACGAATTTCTGTGAGGTCATGAATAATATCGGGATTCGATACCAAGACCTGCTCTCTAATTTTTTGTATGTCTTTTAAGGTATACCGTTCGCTTACTCGCGGAAATTGTGCTTGAATGACCTCATAAACTTTTTTTTCCGCTCTTGCGATTACTGGGGCAATCTCCCATAGCGTATCATCGAGATCAAACGTTATTGCATTTACACTTTGTATTTGATTAGTGTGATAATGCATAATTAATTACCTCATCTAATTTAGTAAGACCCGATATCACACTCGTTTGTACATCAATTCTTAAAAGACGCCGGCCAAGATCAGATAACACTACAAGGTCGGCGTCAGCTTGAGCCTTATGTAAATCTGAAAAACCATGCTTCCAAGTAGGTATAGTCTGGTTGTTCTCGGGTTCTGAATAGATTTGGAGAAATATTCCAGTATTGGAATCGCCTTTGTGTAACTGTCCAGTAGAATGAAGGTAACGTGGCCCGAAACCTAAAGTCACAGGAACCCCCAGAGATTCCCGAACCCGATTTGAAATAGCGACTAATTTTTCATAAATTTCATCAGTCTCCTCTAACCATGAGAGGATAGCAACGTAATTACCGAGATTAACATGTTTAAATAATCTATTAATTTCTTCTGACGCATTGAGGAATTTTCCATAATCAAAATCATTACCTATTAAGATCATACTGTTTTTCCGTATACATCTCTCCATCGTTTGCGTTTTTAAATGGCTCTTTCCGTCAAGAAAGGAAATAGTAGCATCCTTCGCACGCTGCACTTGCGGCTCATCGAAGGGATTTATTCCAAGAACTGAACCTGCTACTGCTGTAGCAAATTGCCAACGAAAAAACTCGCCTCCAATATCATTCAACCCATCCATGTCTAATTGGAAAACAGAAAAACCAGCAGAAATTAATTCATGCTGTATGTTCATAACATGATGGCTATTAATAGCGCCAACTGTGACAAAAAACCGATCTGAGCCATACTCCACAGAATTAAGAACCGGCTCATTAATTATGGGAACAACCCCTCGCCCATCTTTGCCGGTGCTTTCAGCGAGTAGCTGTTCAATCCAAACACCAAGCGGCTCATTCTCCTTAGAAAAAATTAAGGTGAGTTTATTCTTACCGTTTAGGGCCTGGGATCCTATTTCCCAACCTAATTTAAAGGGACTATTTTTTTCAACCATAGTCATCTTGGAAATAGAAACCTGGTGTTCTGCCGATTCTAAGAGTCCTTGTACATCAAAACCTAGTAGCGCTGCGGGCACCATCCCATAATAAGTTAAAGCTGAGAATCGCCCGCCAATATCACTCGGGTTTAGGAAACAATCAAGAAACCCATTATCATCAGCTAAAGCCTCTAATGGGCTTCCTGGGTCAGTGATCGCAACAAAATTCTTCCCTCTTTCTCCATGATTGCTCCCCCGGCATCGCAGGAGCTCATCAATATATAACCACAAGGCATTAACCTCTATTGTTGATCCTGATTTTGAGGAGATTATAAAAAGAGTCTCCGAGAGATTTTCACGAGCGCTTATGTTACGTATGCCATTGGGATGTATGGTATCCAAGACCTCAAAGTAAGGATCAACGGGCCTGCCTTTCTCTATGATGGCCATACGGTATAAAACCGTAGCTGCGAGGCTCGAGCCGCCCATTCCAATCAATACAATGCCTTTCCATTTATAATCCTGAATGGCGCTGATTCTTTTTTTTAAGTCATAGAGCTGACTTCGTAACCAGCGAGGCGAATCTAACCAACCAAGTCGCCTTTTTATGGAGTGTATTTTTTGATGGTGATCAGACCATAAAGTTGCATCTTTATCCCACAAGCGTCGCACCCCAGTATCATCATAAACAATGCTTGGGGTTTTCTCGTCGGCTTCCATCTAACTTTCCTGATTTACATCGGTACTCTAATGATCAATGGGTCAACCCAATTGTTATAACTCTAACCACGAATACAACCACATTAAGTTGGCTGCACTACTGGCCCAGCAGCTCGAATAGCATCTGTTACATCGCCTGCATATTTCTGAAAGTTTTGCTCAAACTGACTCGCTAACTTCTGTGCTTGTTTATCATAAGCTAATTGATCTTTCCAAGTATTTCTTGGATTTAATAATTCAGATGGCACCCCTGGACATTCCACCGGTATTTCCAGCCCAAAAACCTCATCAGCTATAGTCGGAATCGAGTTCAATTTTCCATCCAACGTTGCATTTACTATAGCCCTAGTATGGTGAATAGATATTCTCTCACCTACCCCATACGGACCACCTGTCCAACCCGTATTAATAAACCACACAACAACTCCATGCTCTTCAATTTTTGAGCCTAACATTTTGGCATAATGACTGGGGTGAAGTGGCAAGAAAGGACCTCCATAACATGGACTGAATGTTGGCGTAGGCTCCGTCACACCCTTTTCAGTACCTGCAACCTTAGCGGTGTAACCATTTATGAAGTGATACATCGCTTGCTCACTTGTTAATTTTGAAACAGGTGGAAGCACCCCAAAAGCATCACAAGTAAGAAAAATAACATTTCTAGGATGGATAGCACACCCTGATAACTCGGCATTTGAGATTTGAGTTATAGGATAAGAACCACGAGTATTTTCGGTTAGAGATCCATCATTTAGATCAATTTCCCTTGTAGTCGGATCCATTACTACGTTCTCGAGAATTGTTCCGAACGTTTTTGTCGTCTTAAAAATCTCGGGTTCCTGCTCTGATGAAAGGTTGATTACTTTTGCATAACACCCACCCTCAAAATTGAATAAACCATTGTCACTCCATCCATGTTCATCATCACCAATTAAAGCGCGATTGGGGTCAGCAGACAGTGTTGTTTTTCCCGTCCCCGACAAACCAAAAAATATGGCACTACTACCATCCGGTCCAATATTGACCGAGGCATGCATTGGCAAAACACCACGAAATGGCATAAGATAATTCATAACACTAAAGATCGACTTTTTTGTTTCGCCGGCATAAGTCGTACCGCCAATAATGATTAACCGCCTTGTAAAATTGACGATAATAAATGTTTCAGATCGCGTACCATCTAATTCTATGTCGGCAGAAAAACTAGGTACCGTAATTACAGTGAACTGTGGATCATGATTGAAAATTTCATCTCTATTAGCTTCTATGAACATTGTACGTGCAAACAAATTATGCCAAGCTAGCTCGCTCACGACACGTATAGGAAGCCTATGATTTTGGTCAGCCCCGACGAAACAATCTTGAACATATAAATCTCTGCCTTCTACAAAACTCAACAATCGACCAAAGAGTGCTTCGAACTGATCCGGCTCATAGGGTGAATTCACCGGGCCCCACCAGACTTTGTCTTTGGTATCACTATCGCTAACCACGAACTTATCGCCTGCCGATCGTCCCGTATGTTGTCCTGTCAGAACTACTAAGGAACCATCTATGCTCAATTTACCCTCATTGTTCCGTAACGCATGTTCAACCAACTCAACGGAGGAAAGGTTCCAGAAAGTTTTACCAGTATTCTGGATGCCTAAATAGTCTAGACTATCAGTTTCGTTTTTCTTGGACACAAATCATCCTATTAATAAAAAATATCTACCCAAGTCGATTAATAAATTGTTATTTTCTTAATAGACCAAAGTATTGGTTTTTGTTTTACTTTCTATCGGGTGAAACCCAACCTTCCGGTTTTTCTGCTCCAGACCCGAAAAAAAATTCTTCCATTTGGTTTTTTAGGTAAGCCTTATGATCTTGATTCACTAAACTTAGTCGCTTCTCATTAATGAGCATAGTCTGATGCGTCAACCATTCTTGCCAGCCATCTTTGGATACATGCTCAAAAATTCGATCGCCCAAACTCCCGCCAACAGGCTTGAAATCAAGTCCCTCGAGTTCTTTTTTTAGAATTATGCAGTAAACAGTATGACTCAAATTGGGCATTCCTTAAGTTTTTCCAACAATCGAGTTACTGGGGCAGCAAGACCCAGTTTGATTGGCATACCTGGTTTATACCAGATCGAGGTCTTGGTTACCAATTTTGGCTTAGTCAATATAGCTGGCAGTGGTTGAATATCCAACTCTATATGACTTAACTGATGGCGAAAGCCTTCCCATGGCTGTTCGCACCGCACGTATAAACCAAAACTTTCCAAGATCCACACTTCGGGACGCAAACCCTGTGGACACTCTGGAAAACTCCAAAGGCCGCCCCAAATACCTATGGTCGGACGCTGATGGAGAAAAACGTCACCTGCCTGATCCCGGATCATAACCATAATCATTTTTTTATATGAACGAATTTTTTTTGGCTTAGAGCCCGGGAAATTTAAAAAATTTTTCTCTTCAAATGCCTTACATGTGGATGCGATCGGGCATTTCACACACAGAGGTTGTCTTGCCAAGCAAACTCCTGACCCTATATCCATTATGCCCTGTGTATACTCTCCAATATTAGATTTCGGTGTATGCATTTCCGCAAAATGCCATAATCGTTTCGCAACCTCTATTTTTCCTGGCCATCCATCGATCGCGTGATATCGAGCTAAAACTCTTCGCACGTTTCCATCAAGTATCGGATAAGGCTTATCAAAACAAAAAGAAAGGATAGCGCCTGCCGTTGACCGTCCAATCCCTGGGAGTCGGATAATTGTTTCGTAGGTTTCTGGAAAATTACCTTGATAATCATTTTTGATAATCTGTGCGGTACGATGCAAATTGCGAGCACGAGCGTAATAACCTAAGCCGGTCCAATAACTTAAAACCTCGTCAACATTGCTTGTAGCCAGAGTTTTCAGGTCGGGAAATCGGTGTATGAACCTTAAAAAGTAAGGAATTACAGTGGCAACCTGAGTTTGTTGCAACATGATT
>TARA_B100000686_G_scaffold355356_1_pt1 | contig 22709 bp, 24 predicted proteins | sample TARA_B100000686 | Tara Oceans TARA_B100000686 (sample SAMEA2622733) | marine metagenome | biome: marine biome (ENVO:00000447); feature: marine epipelagic mixed layer (ENVO:xxxxxxxxx); material: "saline water (ENVO:00002010), including plankton (ENVO:xxxxxxxx)" | depth 150 m | reverse complement strand
GACTTCAAGCTATTATTGTAGGAGTTGATACGGGGTGAGTAGTTACTTTTTGAGAAAATTTTGGATGTTAATGGGATGCCGTTCAGTTGTTGAAGACTTAGATTTTGACCGATTTGTGGCATTAAAGGCTAGCCTCATAATTATTGGATGATCGTGCAGTTAGAGACTCAGTTGAGATATTTCATCTTTTAGAATTTTACTCATAAGTCGCGGGGAGTCTTTTCCAGATGATTTTTGTGCTATATCAAGTCGCATCTCACCAAATATTCGTGGGTCATCATCTAGATCTTGAGTGATAATATCTTTTACGGCCTCATCTGTGTCTACATCATTAAATCGAGCTCCCATTTTAAAGTGGAAAACTGTGGATGAGTCCACGGCATATAACCCTACAGATTTAAAGCCAGACAAGAGCGCTAAGCGGGCTGTTACCTCAACTAGAGCACTGCCTACATGTGAATAGCTATCAGGTTCGTAGTTATCAATTCGGTCTAAGTAGGAGGCATTATATGAAAGCTCTGCAAAGCCTATAGTCTTGCCTTTATGCTGAGCAATAAGTTCATGGCCACTTGAAAATGGGGCGCTCATTATAATATATGCTTTGGAGCGATCAGAGCATTGGCTTGCATCGGCAACAGCAATAACACTTAGCTTTTTATTTGAATCTTTAAGCTTTACCCGAGTCGACAGTTTGAAGTTATTTAGTGCATTAACACTTTCTTGAGCCTGTACAGCTTGCATCTCAGAGACCTTGTATCAGTTGACTAATGAATAGGTCTTATTATGACATTTTGCCATAGATGTGTAGGTCTTGTTTACAAAGAGAGCTGGGAAAAAACAGGGGGCGTGGTTGAGAAGCGCGTGCTTCTCAACTTGATGAAGGTATCAGAGGGGATAATAGCTATCCATTACTTTCAATTTTATAAAGAGCCAGTTCTCCAAACAGATTAGGCCAACGCTGTGTTGCCCAATCAAAACGCTTGTCATGACTGATCATCTTTTTGGCGGTAATCTTAATGTTGTTTTCTTTACACAGCATTTCAAAATCAATGCATGTACATAAGTGGATATTTGGCGTTGAATACCATTTATGTGGAATAGTCTCAGATTCAGGCATACGGCCTTGAGTTGCTAGCATCCAGCGGTTACGCCAATAACCAAAGTTAGGGAAGGTAACAATACCTTGCTTGCCTACTCGTACGATTTCTTCAAGTAGAAAGCGTGGGTTGCTGAGCTCTTGAATGGACTGAGTGATAATAACTGTATCAAATGACTGATCTTGAAAGTTATCAAGGCCGTTATCAATATTTTGTTCAATAACAGGTACACCACTTTCGACACAGGCTTGCAGCTTATCTTCATCTGTTTCAAGGCCATAGCCAGTAGCATTGTGGCTGTTAAATAAACCTTTTAATAATGTACCATCACCGCAACCCAAGTCTAAGACGTGAGCATTTTTAGGCGTCCATTGACGAATAATATCAAAATCAAAACGATTAAAAGGGTGTGGGCTTGGAGCTTTATTCATAGTTGTACCCGTCCTTACACTTTAACTTGCTGTAAAAAAGCTTTTAATAAGTTTTTATAACGAGGAATATCCAAAAGGAAAGAATCGTGACCTTGAGGTGCATCGATTTTTGCATAGGATACAGCCTTATTCGTTTTAAGAAGTGCATCTACAACTTCTTCAGAACGCTCTGGTGAAAAGCGCCAGTCAGATGTAAAAGAAACTAATAAAAACTTTGCTTTTATATGCTGTAGGGCAAGGCTTAAATCATGGTTATGAGCAGCTGCTGGGTCAAAGTAATCCAGTGCTTTTGTCATGAGCAAATAGGTATTTGCATCGAAGTGCTCTGAAAATGTTTCACCTTGATAACGAAGATAGCTCTCCACTTGGAATTCAGCGCTAAAGTCAAAGTTCAGCTTTCCTTCTCGTAGTTCACGACCAAACTTTAAGCGCATCACGTCATCAGAAAGATAGGTAATATGACCAAGCATGCGAGCAAGTGTTAAGCCTTGCTTTGGGTAGTCTTTACTTGAATAGAAGTGGCCACCATTAAAGCCCGGATCACGCATGATTGCTTGGCGTGCAACCTCGTTAAAGGCAATATTCTGTGCTGATATTTTTGGTGCAGAGGCAATCATAACAGCATTTCGAAGGCGGTCTGGGTAGGCAATAGACCACTGGAGCACCTGCATGCCGCCGATACTACCACCAACAACTGCTGCCCACTGCTCAATACCAAGGTGATCTGCAAGACGAGCTTGACTGTTAACCCAGTCTTCAACTGTCACAATAGGAAATTCAGGACCGTAAGGTAAGCTTGTTTTGAGGTTAACAGTATTTGGGCCGGTTGAACCATGGCAGCCGCCAAGGTTGTTACTGCAGACCACAAAAAACTTATCTGTATCAATTGGTTTGCCGGGGCCAACAAAGTTATCCCACCAACCTGGCTTTGCATCATTTGGTGTATGTCGACCAGCTACATGATGGTTGCCGCTTAAGGCGTGGCAAATAAGCAGCGCATTGCTCTTATTTTCATTTAATGTCCCATAGGTTTCATAGGCTATGGTATAGCCATCTAATGTCTGCTGAGAGGCAAGGGTAATAGTCTCTTCAACTGTAAAATATGACGGACTAACAATACCTACTGATTCAGGTGTTGTTTTAGATTCTTTTGACGGCACAGATAGAGCCTCCATCGATATGACTGAAAAAAGATATACCCAAGTCTGTTTGGGTATGGCCTAAGAGTGACTACATCTATGGGGTACTCGATGCAGATGTCCCTAAAGTCGTTTGGGATACTGCCAAGGCAACGACTTTAGGGTGTTGCCTGAAAACAGTCATGTTATTTTGCGTCTATAGAAAGGGAAAGACAAGAGCAACTTTGGTTTTTCCTATGATGAAACCTTGCCTTCGTTTGGTTCTATTTGCGTAAGGATGTTTTCTAAACGCTCAAGTTCAAGTTTCAGGAGCTGCTCTTCTTGCTTTAATCGTTCGATTTCTTCAGGAACGTCTGCTGGGCTTTCAAGCAACCCTTGAAGTTTTGTTGCTTGTTGATCCCACATGTCTTTACGTTGTTGAGCATGTTTTAGAATAGGCGTTACCGATTGCTCGATCCAAGTATTAAGTTCTGTGCGTAGGTCTTCGCCAAGTTGGCCAATGCTCTCTCTTAATGTTTCGGTAAAAGAGAGTGAGTTCCAAAGACGGTCTTTCCATATTCTGAAGCGGCTACCGCTAAAGCGCTTAGCGCTGTCTTCGAGGAAGTAAACACGCTCTCTAAATGCACCAAGCTCAAAACGTTCGTAGAGCATGGAAAAGCGCTCTTTGTCACGACCATATTCTTTGTGCAAGCGCTCAATAAGTAAGAAGGCTTGTTCCAAGTTGTTTTGCAGTACTGAAAATATTTCATTCAACTGTGTGAATACAATCTCAAGGGCATCACCTAGCTCTTTGTGTTTCCAGTGTTTCGCTGTTGGAATAAGTAAGTCTTGCAGCACTTGAAGAGCATCTTGTTGAATTGGAGCTAGCCAGTTTGGCACTTGTGTGCGTAAACGTTGCTCAAGCGGCGTTAAAGCATGAAGACGTTTACGGTAAAAGTCTTGCTCTTTTTTAACTCGCTCATTGAGTTGAAAGAGTTTAATCTCACCACGGCCATGTGATGACTCAAGAGATTGCCTTTCAGACTCTGTTCGGGAAAGCTTATCTTTAAAATGCCTCTTAGCTGTTTTCATCAAGCGAAGAGATTGATCAATGATCTGCTCCCGAATAACAAGCTCTTTTCCCTTGAGAATACTTTCAAACAGCATGAGCTCAAGCTTTTTTAAACCTGAGTTTTTCATAAGTTCATCATCAGCAAAGAGCTTGCCTCTAAGAGCGGCTTTTGCAGAAAGTAGAATAATGCCGTCTTGTGGAATACCTAAAACTTGAGCGGTTTGTTGCTGCAAATGAAGTAAATTTTTATTGGCAGTTTCGTCGCCATCTGGGTCATCCCAAAGGGTGTCGATTTTATTCAAAACAGCAAACATGCGCTCGTTTAAGCGACCACTTAGATGCTTGATATGCTCTTCCCATATTTCTAAGTCTGTAGCAGTAACACCTGTATCAGCACTCAGAATAAAGAGAACGGCATGAGCTTCTTGTAATAAGTGAATTGTTAATTCTGGTTCCGCACCAAGTGCATTAAGACCTGGTGTATCGATAATTCGAAGACCCTGACGTAGAAGAGGATGGTCAAAGCTGATAAGCGCATGACGCCACTTAGGAATAAGAACATTCTCAGGATTGTTAATATCAATTTCGAGACTTTTAGCATCAAACTTGAGCTCTTGTGCCTGCTCTCGTGTAACAGAATTCACTGCACAGACTTGAGCCATGACTTCAGCCATGGCTTCAACATTTGAGAAGTCCAAAGGAAAGTGAGTCCAAGCTTCTGGTTTTTTCTTATAAGACTGGATTGAATCTTCAGATGAGCGAGTTTCAATCGGTAACAGCTTCAAAAATGACTCGCGTGTACTGAGGTCAAAAAAGAGTTCAGTTGGGCACATTGTTGTGCGGCCAGGTTTAGATGGCAGAAGTCTCTGACCATGCTGTGCAAAGAAGAGGGCATTTATCAGCTCTGTTTTGCCACGGGAAAACTCGCCCACAAACGCAAGTGTAATGCGGTCAGTTTGCAGTGTGCCTTGTGTCATTTGCAGGCTGGTTTCAATATGATCTGCTTCGAAACCATTGCGTACAAGCCACTGTTGAAAGTTGCTTAAGGCGAGCTGGATGCTTTTTTTCCAGGCAATATAATCGTCAACGCGTCTATGGCTTTGTTGTGCTGATGATTCGTCTATGACGTCGTCCCTGTCCGGCATGGTGCCTGGAGCCTCCCGTAGTCTATCTTTCATGAGTGCAGTTTCTGAACACAAGTATATACACCATACAGCTACTTGTGGGTTTTATTTCGTGTTATCAAAATGTTATCTCTTGATAACGAATGCAAAATGATCAGAAACGTACCGTTTATGCATCTTCAAGTGCTGAGTCAACACGCTTCATAAGCTCATCAAGTTGATCCTGTGCTTTTGTTTCAACAGCCTTCAGTTCTTGCTTCACTTTTTCAAGCTCGTCTGTCACATTCAGAGCTGCGATAATAGCAATACGATCAATGGATGCAGTACCTGATGGGTTGCGAAGTGCTCTCATTCGGTCTGAAAGAACTCGAGCTGCATGGAGAAGATCGCTCTCTTTTTCTTTAGGGCAGGCAACTTTAAATTCTTTTCCAAGAATATTAAGAGTTACAGTAGTATTTGCTCTTTCTTTATTCATATCTTTTGTCCAGCAATTAAATAAAATACTAGGGTAAAACAGTGTTGGTTTTTGACCTAGATAGATGTGCATATCGAATGTATTGACAGGGCTCTACAAGGGAATGCAGTCAGCATATAATGATAGTGCCTTACCAGCCAGATGGTCAATTTAGGCGAAATAAATTTAGGTATTATTTTTCGTCATGAAGGGGAAAGGCAGCTTGAGAGTGGCTGCCTTTAAATAATGAAGGTTATGACTCAGGCTTTTCTGCCGTATAGCCACTAGCCTTATCAAAATCATCATTTTTGAAGAAAAGTATCATTTGTTCTTGAAGGTAAGTTCTAGTGTTCGGGTCGAATAGCTCAAGATGCTTTTCGTTGATCAGTCTTTTTTGATGCGCCAACCATTCGTCCCATGCTTTTGCAGAGACATTTTCATAGATATCATGACCTGCAGGCCCTGGGAATGGCGCTCTATCAAGGCCAGGAAGTTCATCTTGGTATTTACGGCAAAAAACAGTTCTCATAGTGACACCAATTCAAAGTTAGATGGAATAGTTTGATTTTGTTTAAGTTGGTTCAAAAGCTTCATGACAGGTGAAGCAAGACCTATATCTTGTGGTGAGCTGGTATTGTACCAAAGAAAGCGATGTGCTTCATTGATTTCGACTGGCTGTTTATGTCGTTGCTTGGTCATATCAAGGCTATAGGGCATAAACTCAAGGTCGAAATGTGAGAATTGATGGAAGATATGCTCTTCTGCTTTTAGATGTGATGAATCTATCCCTGTAAGCTCTTCCGCTGCAGTTTGAAGTTCTTTGAGTGTCGTAAACTCCATTGGGCACCACAGATTTCTCCATATGCCTGTTGGTGGACGCTTGTATAAAAGAATTTCACTTTGGTCATAGATGCAGAGGTAGTATCTCTTTTCGACTCTGCGTGCTTTGACTATCTCAGGGTTACGCTTTTTGTACTTTGCCATTGTCACAGGGAAGTTTTCAGTTTGCTGTTCTTTGAAAGCTTTGCATCTTTTTGCAAGAGGGCAACGATGGCATGCAGGATTTTTAATGGTACAGAGCGTTGCACCTAAGTCCATCATCGCTTGGTTGAAGTGTCTGTCATCAACCTTTTTATGAGGGGTCACTTCGTCTACTAAGCTCCAGTAGGCTTTTTCCATTGGCTTAGACTGCGGCTTACCATCAATCATGGCAAAGCGGCCGAGCACGCGACGAACATTACCATCGAGAATTGAGCCCTCCAAACCATGTCCCAGAGAACGTATAGCGCCAGCCGTCGATCTACCTATACCTGGTAAGCCAATGAGATCTTCGAGTTTTTTGGGAATCTCGCCATTATGTTCTTTAACTATTAGGCGTGCAGCTTTCAAAATATTTTGAGCTCTGGTGTAGTACCCAAGACCACTCCATAAATGAAAGACAGTATCTTCTTGGGCTTCAGCTAGACTGTGTATGTCTGGAAAGCGAGCCATAAATGCATTAAAGAAATCAACAACGCGAGATGCCTGAGTCTGCTGCAACATGATTTCGGAAATCCATGTTTTATAGGCAGTATGAGGGGCCTGCCATGGAAAATTATAGCGGCCATGAACATGAGCCCAGTTGAGTACTTGTTGAGGGAACCAGTCGCTAAGTTTTTGATTTGTATTATTTGGCATGGCATACCTGCAGAGTGAGATAGTAAAATCTCAAGGCGAGGCAACAACTCTTGGGAAGGTCGCCTAAGATTCAATAGAATTACATTGATAGTTTTTTGCGCAGGTATGATATCACAAAAACTTCAGTTGCTAAGATGCCAAGTGTGTTTGCAACTAAGTCATGCCAATCTGAAGATCTATAGCTTAAAAAGCTTTGAGCTACTTCAATGCAAATACTAAAACCAAAAACGATAATAAACCTTTTAAACCAGTGTTGTCTCCAGCCTAAAAAAGATACAAGTGTAAGCCAACCAAAGGCTGCTATATGTTGAATTTTATCTCCATATGATACCTTCACAATTGGTGTTTGATGGCTAGTTGCCAAATATATTAAAACAATGATGGATATATAAAAAACAGCAATAGCTATTTTTTGAAATAGTGTTTTTGTTTGCACAGGTCTTTCAGTGTGATTTGATGTCATTTTATACAGCTTCTGTCGGTAAAAAGTTAATTGTGTTTATAAAATAGGCAATAATTTTAAGACTCTGCTAGCTTAGCTTAAAACTACTCAATAATAGGTGTATTCTTTTGAGCGGTTTTCTATTGTGTGCATGAAAGCTTATTTAATCTGAGCTTTAAAGATTGCATAAATAGCCTATTTTTACATATTACCCCAGTTGTTGGCTTGATTACGGGTGAGTCGGTACTGGATAAGTCATTAGACATATGCCATACGGAAATGTAGTTCTTGTAGAAACATATTTTTCGAATGAAGAGGCGCACTTTGTCCATTTGTCTTCACTAAGATGTAATCACGTATTCAATAAAGGTTTAACTATGAATGATATCCATAAGGATGTGAAAGATTTCGAAGCAGCTGGAGCTGAGACTGGAGTCCTAGAAAATACTCTTGGTATTGCTAGCTACGATGAAATTCTGACGAGAGAAGAGCTGTCAAATATTTTTACACTATTGATCGAAGAGTTTAACGTTGACTTTTCACAGTTTAAGCTGACAACAGTTGTTCGTCAGGTTCATCGACTCATGGGGGTAAATGAGCTTGACACTCTTGATAGTTACTATGAATTACTCAGAAATAATAGTGATGCATTAGTAGCACTCAAAAATGCTTTACTTGTTAATGTTTCGAGCTTTTTTCGAGATACAGATGCATTTGAGCAACTGGGTAAGTCAGTCATTGCTAAGTTGCTGCAAAAAACATCAGAAGATCATACCATTCGAATTTGGAGTGTTGGCTGCTCTACAGGCGAAGAAGCTATTTCCATTGCAATTCAGTTTTTTGAAGAAATGGAAGTCTTAAATATTAAAAGGCAAATACGAATTTTTGCTACAGATGTTGATGATGAGGCATTAAAAATTGCGAAGCAGGGTATTTACCCTTCTTCAATTACAAATGACGTGCCTCAGCATATTTTGCTTAAGTATTTTGAAAAAGATGGTGATAGCTATCTCATTAAAAGCGCTGTAAGGCGATCAATACTTTTTGCTCGCCATAATATTATGAAGGATCCTGCTTTTTCCAAGCTTGATCTTATTTCTTGTCGAAATACCTTGATTTATTTTATACCAAGTATGCAGCGACAAATCCTTTCAGTTTTAACCTGTGCACTGAAGGATTATGGATATTTATTTACTGGTATGTCGGAGAGTGTGCATGGCTTCTCATATTACTATGATGTAGTGCATGATCGTTCTAGGCTTTACTGTAAAACTAAGAGACCAAGCTTAAAATATACTAATACGCACTCACATCTAGCAAGTAATCCGTTTACAGGGCACTCTCAGCAATTTAGAAGCTCGCTTTATAATCTTGAGAACAATGCCTCTGGTACGGTCGAGCATGAACAGCTTTTATCCTATGTGATTCAAAGCAGTATAAACCCACAGCTTTTAAGTGTTTGGATGCCCCCATCTGTGCTGATTGATAGCCATGGTCGAGTTGTTTATATCTATGGTGATATAGCCCCATTTGTAAGTAAAGTCTCTTCTGGTCGAGTGATGAATTACTATAAATCTTTCTTGCGCAAATCTCTTGCTGTCGTGGTGGAAAATGCTATTGAGAGAGCTATAGAGACAAACGAAATCATCCAGCTGCAAAATATACAGCTCTCAGCTAATTCGCCTTCAGACCTTGATAAAAATCCATCCCTATCTGAGAAGGGTATTGTGAGTGAAAATATTGATATTCGAGTCGATACTTTAGCATCTAATGACTTTGATGAAATGTTTTCTGTTGTGACTTTTTCGAATTATAGAGTGAACTCTGATGTAGTTCTTGACGAGTTTAAGCCTGTTCATCGAGAGAAAATACTTGAATACTCTAAAGCACTTAAGCGAATTGAGGTGCTCGAGCATGAATTACAGCAAAGCCGAGAGTATCTTAAGCTTACAGTTGAAGAGCTTGAGGTAACAAACGAAGAGCTTCAAACTTCTAATGAAGAGTTACTCTCTGCCAACGAAGAGCTGCAGAGTATGAATGAAGAGCTGAACGAATTAAATGGCGACTATCAGGATCAAATCTCAACTTTAGAGACAAGTAACCAGGATAATCTTCAATTGCTAAATGCCGCAAATTTAGCCGTTATTTTTCTAGATATAGATTTAAAAATTAAAGGTTTTACTGCTGAAGCTGGGCAATATTTTAATATTGTAACTCAAGACGTTGGCAGGCCTTTGCACCATTTTTCTCATCAGCTTTCGATTACAGAGCTACCTGCACAACTTGATGAGGTGCTTGCTGGCAGTACTGTCAAGCTTACAACAACTTTGGCAAATAATGAAAATCGCCAAGTTCATATATGTTTGCGGCCATACAAGGTCGAAGAAAAAGTGATGGGTGTGGTGATTACTATTTATCCACTTGAATTTTAGAGCAAGATAAGATCGAAGAATTCGAAAGGGCTTTCTCTTTGAGTTAGCCCTTTCTTTGTTTTAGATGTTTACAGCGTTGCGAATGTCATTATTAAGCCAAGCCCTTATATTGGCAACCAACTCACCAATCAGTCGAGTTCGAGCTTCGTAACTGGCCCATGCAATATGTGGTGTAAGCAGTAAATTTTGACGTTTTTTGATCAGAGGGCTATCAAGAGGAAGTGGTTCTTGATTAAAAACATCCAAAGATGCACCTGCTATAAGGTTGGAGTCTAGAGCCTCAAGAAGTGCATTCGTATCAACAATATCACCACGGGCGGTGTTAATAAGAACAGCATTTGATTTCATTTGCTCGAAAGTCTTTTTATGAAATAAATATTTTGTTTGCTCCGTCAGTGGGCAGTGAAGTGAAATAAAGTCACTTGTCAATAAAATCTCAGACAAAGGGAATCTATCGGTGTCTTCTTGTTTATTTGAAAAGCTTTCAGCAACTTTAATTTGCATACCAAAAGCTTTTGCCACGCTTGCAACTTGTTTGCCAAGGTTACCATATCCAATAATACCGAGGGTTTTGCCGGCAAGCTCAGTAATTGCTGGAGTGAATAAGCAGAATAGCTCTTGCTGTGACCAAGTTCTATCTGTAATCGATGCATTGTATTCGTGCTGTTTGTTAGCAAAGTATAGAATCGAAGCCATTACATGTTGCACTACGCTTGGCCCCGCGTAGTTTCTTGTATTGCATACCGGTATATTTCTTTTGGCTGCAAAAGCTGTATCAATATGATCAACACCTGTCGCAGCGGTAAAAATAACTTTAAGTTGAGGGCATGCTTCGATAACTTCTTGCCTGATTGGAACCTTATTGGAGATAACTGCATCCGCATTTTGCAAGCGCTCAATAATAATTTCATTCTTTTTTTGAGTATTATTAAAGCAGCTTGTTTTCATTAGCTCAGTAATAACACTCAGATCTGTATCTTGACCAAGTGTGTCGCAGTCTAGAAAAACACATTTCATAAGAGCTCCTTATATGCCTGTCTACTTACTGCTTGGAACCACTTCATTCGAAGTGACCGTTTTTTGGTTAGGGCTGTGTTTTTCTTGTTGAGTAATTTCTTCACTCGATAGTTTCTTCTTAGATGTATAGATAACTTGATCAAGGTGATGTTTGAGTGATGGCTTAATGAGGCTTGATAGTAGTTCAATCTGTAACGGTGAATCATTTAAGCATGGAATATAGTTAAGTGTTTCACCACCAGCATCAACAAATGTTTGTCTTGCTTCCATTTGTATTTCCTCAAGAGTCTCTAAGCAGTCTATTGAGAAACCAGGGCTGATCACGTCGATATGTTTATAGCCTTGCTTTGCAAGCTCCTCTAGCGACACATCAAGATAAGGTTGAAGCCATGGCTCGCGACCAAAACGAGATTGGAATACTGTTTTTGCTTCTTCAGTGGAAAGGCCTAGCTTCTCATTAATGAGTCTGGAGGTTTTTAAGCACTGGCAGTGGTAAGGATCACCGTTGTGTAAGTAGCGCTGTGGTACGCCATGGTAGGAATACAGCAGTAACTCTCCAGCACCATTTTGTTCTCTATATTGACGAATACTCTCTGCAATCTTTTTAATATACATGGGCTGATCATAGTAAGGTGGTAAAAAGTCGAGACTTGGCTGCCATCTTAACTTTTTAAACACATTGGCAAACTCATCAAAAGTTGAGGCTGTGGTTGATGCGGAGTATTGAGGATAAAGCGGTAGAACAATAAGGCGCTGTACACCTTGTGCTTGCATATCCTGAACAACATTTTCGATACTTGGGCTGCCATATCGCATAGCGTAATCAACGAGAATGTGATCGCTAGGGAAAGGGGTTCTGAGCTCTTCTGAAAGCTTTTCAGTTAACGAGGCCATATTCACTGATAACGGCGAACCTTGCTTTGTCCAGATTTTTGCATATGTTTTTGCAGATCGACGGGGGCGAAAATTTAAAATAACACCGTTCAGAATCATCCACCACAGCCAACGTGGGGTCTCAACAACGCGAGGGTCAGATAAGAATTCGTGTAGGTAGCGTTTAAGTGCTTTTGGTGTTGGTGCGCTTGGACTGCCTAAGTTGGTAATAATAACGCCAACTTTACTTGTGCGTGAGTGTCCCTCTTGTTTGGAGTGTGAAGCGAACATATTATTTTTGCCCTTGAGTTAATTATAGGTCTTAAGGTCATGTTTCAGACAAGGTATAGATCATAATACAAAACTTTTATATGTATAACAGACCTCTGTGAAAACTATGTTAATAGCAAATGGAAAGGAATAGAAATAGCCAGATAGTATACACACGTGTTTACTGATTTTTTTGGGGATCATTTGCAACTGCCCAGCCGTGGATGAGAGTTGCAAGCCATGGAGCTGCTGTATTGTCAAAATGCATCCCAGGCGGTGCAAAAGCAATCCGGTAATCTGTATTGCCTGCTTTTATTGCGCCTTGTTTGCGGCCAACAGCTTCAGCTCTCGTTTTACGATTTGGGTTGAAGGTAATATCAAGAATTGGACCTTGAGTCGTTAAGCTTTGCTCAAGTTCTTGTTGTGCGGTATCAGAAGGGCTTTGTAGATTAATGAGAACAAGCCCAGTGAGTTGGGTATTAGGTTCGGCAGCTGCTAGGCCAGCTACATGAGCGCTCAATCCTTCTGCTATTAGAATATCTAAAGGCGCTTCACGGTTATTGGAAAATGAAACAAGAAGTTGAGTCCGCATTTTCGACGAATTTAACCAAGTTTCAATTGCAGTTTCTTTCATTTGTTTTGCTTCAGCGTTAAAAGTTTTTAACTCTTCAGGAGTCATTTTGCTGTAGCTTTCACGGTTTGGAACAGATCTTGTTTTAGGGTTAGGCTGCAGGCCAAGACTTAAAGCGTTCCAGCCTAGGTTATTGAGTTCATTACTGAGCTCGTTATACCATCGGGCTTGATATGGATATATTCCTGGGGCAGCCATAATAAGAGCATTACCATGTTCTTTATATGCAAGATAAGGAGATTCAACTAAGAGCACTTTTGAGGTCGTGCCCTGTGGATTTGTTTCTTCTGGCCAGTAGGCAAGGTCGTCGCCTTTAATTGATGTGCTTATGAGATTGAATTCCTGCTGCTCCAGTTCACTCTGTGATGGCTCTTTAAAGCGCTCTTCAGTTGTTGCAGGAGGCTCTGTTTTTTTAGTGTCCTTTTTAGCCGCAACCGCTTGTGGCTGATAGAAGCATGCTAGAGTAAGCAAGAGGCTTACAGCCGTTTTAAAAGGCTTACGAGTAAGGCATACTTTTGTAGTTTCTTGAATGCTTTTCATGAGGAATACTACCTGTTCAGCGCACTTTGGCTGTACTTTTAATACATACATATATGTTGGCTTGTCTTATATGCTTTTATAAGTGTATGTCATCAAGCTTAGTTCATAGAGGAAAATACTATGGCTCGCCAAGACAATTGGATAGCTCCATCTATTTTAGCTGCTGACTTTGCAAACCTAGGTCAAGAAGTTGACGCCGTGCTGGAAGCTGGCGCAGATATTATTCATTTTGATGTTATGGATAACCACTACGTGCCAAACTTAACAATTGGCCCAATGGTATGTAAGGCTTTGCGTAATTACGGGGTTACAGCGCCAATAGATGTGCATCTCATGGTGACGCCAGTTGATAGAATGATCGAAGATTTTGCTGAAGCTGGTGCAAGTATTATTACTTTTCATCCTGAAGCATCCCAGCATGTAGATCGCTCTATTCAATTGATTAAGTCTTTTGGTTGCAAAGCTGGTTTAGTTTTTAACCCTGCTACTTCTTTAAGTCATCTTGATCATATCTTTGATGAGCTGGATATTATTATGATGATGTCAGTAAACCCTGGCTTTGGCGGGCAGAAGTTTATTCCTTATGTTTTAGATAAGCTGCGTGAGGTGCGTCAACGTATAGATGCAAGTGGCAAAGAAATTCGTCTTGAGATTGATGGTGGAGTTTCAGCTTCTAATATTGCAGAAATAGCTGAAGCTGGTGCTGATACATTTGTTGCAGGTTCTGCTATTTATAATCGTGAAAATTACAAGGAAGCGATTGATGAAATGCGGGCTGCACTTGCAACAGTCAAATAAGAGCTCCTATGTTCACGTTTAAAAGCACTTCACTCGAAGTGCTTTTTTGTTTCTATTTTATTTCTTCAAAAATCGCATCACAAGCTTCTGCAGATGCAAAGTCTAAGTCTGTAAGTCCCTGAGCACTGAAGGTGTGCCATGTAATCGATATCGATGACATTTGCAGTTGAACTACTGGATGGTGGTTGAACTCGCGAGTCACCAACTCAATTTGTTCCAGAAACTGAATACCTTGTCTAAAATTTAACAAAGAGTAGGTTTTGTTGAGCTTTGCAACGCCCTTGTCTTCCAAAATAACCCAGCCAGTTAAGTACTGTAAGTAGGCAATAGCCTGTTTTTCGGAAAGGTGGGGTTTGGGGGCTGAGCAGCAGCTATCACCTTCTTCTGCGTGATCATGATGATCATGTGTGTGGTTCATAGGTGTTTCCTTGGCACTGGATTTGCTTATGTCTATTTATACCACATGTTTGCTGTAGTAATGGAATTACCCCTCGGTATGTGATGTAAGGGTTTACAACGGATTGTTTACAGGTAGCTCTTTATGAATTTATTTCAAAAATTATTTACAAGTCAAAAGAAAAGGCAACCTGCTAAGAGCCTTCCTGAGGAGGCTGCACGTATTTACTCCCAGTTATATGGTTTAAAGAATGCAAGGCATTTTGCTTGGTGTCGGTTTGGGAGAGATGAAGTTGCTTACCAAAGCATGATCATTGATATTAATGTGGAAGAGCGATTACTCATTTTAGATGAGCCCTTTGGAATGCCAGCTAGCTTTTTCTGGTCTCCCGGGATGCCTATTCACGTCGAAATTAAAGATTACGAAACAAGAATTAGCTTTAAGAGCAGATTCGTTCGCTTGCAACCAGAAGAGTCAGGCGATGGTAATAAAATGATGATTGCTTGGCCTGCTGAAGTAGAGTCGCATCAGCGTAGAAGTATCTTTAGGGTGAGTTTTCATGAAGGTGATGCTGTACCTATGATCCAGTTTATGGATATTTCATCTGATTTGCTTCCATGTTTGGACTTGAGTTTTCAAGGTGTAGGCGTGGCGGTACCTGATGAGATTAGTTCGCAAATGTATCCTGGGCAGAACCTCGTTATTCAATTGTGGTTGCCGAATCTGGATCCTATAGTTGCCAAACTACATATTAAGAGGTTGGATCATATTGAAGACCTGGGTGTATCATCTATGGGTGGCGTCATCGAAGGTATAGATGCGGCATCAAAACGAGTTGTTGATAAGTTTTTACTTGCTGCACAGCGTCGAGAACTTAGAAGTAAAGTAAGCTAGATCTTTTAGAGAAAGGGGTTGCGGATATGGCGGGCCCGGCAGGACTCGAACCTGCAACCCTCGGCTTCGAAGGCCGATGCTCTATCCAGTTGAGCTACGGACCCGCAATGTGCAGTTAAGACTACCTCAAAAAATGATTTTTGCCAAGCTGGCATCCATTCTTTTTATTGATATTTTCAAATTCTTACCTTTTTTGTAGATTCATTTGATCAACTGTATTAAATACACCCCTTAGGGGCTTGCTTGCTGCAAGCGACTCGGCTACAAATGAACTAATGGGCATTGTTAGTTGTAATTTTCTTTGCCTTTTAAATGGACGTTGATCATCAATAAGGGGTAATGGCATGTCTGATACAGTAGCAAAACAAGAATCAGTTTATGAATTTAGTGCAATGCGTTTGCATGGAGAAGAAGAATCGCTGTCTCAGTATAAAGGCCAAGTTTTGCTTATCGTAAACACTGCCAGCAAGTGCGGTTTTACGAATCAATATGCAGGTCTTGAAAGTCTCCAAAAAGAACTTCATGACAAGGGGTTTTCAGTTCTGGGGTTCCCATGTAATCAGTTTGGTTCTCAAGAGCCAGGTTCAAGTGATGAAATTAAGTCCTTTTGCCAGTTGAACTACGGCGTCAGCTTTCCAATGTTCGATAAGGTTGATGTTAATGGGCAAGATGCTCACCCACTTTTCACTTTTTTAAAGAAGAAAGCACCTGGTGTTATGGGTACTGAGGGGGTGAAGTGGAATTTCACTAAATTCCTAGTCAATAAAGACGGCAAAGTTGTAGAGCGCTTTGCACCTCAAACTAAACCTGAAAGTATCAAAGCGGCCATTGAGTCCTTACTATGATCATATAAAGTTATAGTTATTAATAGAGAAGTGAGTTTCACAGGGAAAAACTATGAGTAAAAACATTCCAGCCATTAAAAGTATTTTTCAAAACCTATGGGCTGATTATGTCAATTTGAATCCAAATATTAATAAAATTCATTCGCTGATCGAAAAGCAGGGTGAAAGTATTATTAATGACCATATCGCTTTTAGAACTTTTGGTCTTGATGGTATTCGTGTAGAAGACTTGGCTAAGTTCTTTCTTGATTTAGGGTATACCTATGGTGGGGACTATCATTTTGAAGCTAAAAAACTAAAAGCAAAACATTTAGATGCGCCAGATCCTAGTTTGCCGAAAATTTTCATTAGTGAGCTTATTTTAGAGCAATGCTCTGAAAGGCTTGTTGAAACTGTTCAGGCTGTTATAAGTCAGGCTGAAGAGGGGTATTTTGACAAGGTTGATTACCTATGGAACGGACGCCCTTGGAGCCCTATTTCATATCAAGTGTATGATGTTCTCCGACAAGAATCTGAATATGCAGCATGGATGTATGTTTTCGGCTACAGGGCTAATCATTTTACAGTTAACGTTAATCAGTTAAATAACTTTAAAGATTTAGCTTCTTTGAATGATATGTTGAAAAAAAATGGGGTGGTTTTAAATCAAAGTGGTGGTGAGATAAAAGGGGGCGAGTCCGTCTATTTGTCACAGTCTTCAACTATGGCAGATAAAGTGAATATTGAGTTTGTCGAAGGTACTTATCAAGTACCATCATGTTTTTATGAATTTGCTCATCGACATGAAATGCCAAATGGTAAAATATATGGCGGGTTTGTTGCTGATAATGCAGATAAGATTTTTGAAAGCACTAACTCTAAATAGATATAGGTTATCGATAAAGTCGCTCGATAAATTAAGCGACTTTTAGAACTCAAAGCTCAGCTTATGCTGAGCTTTGTAGTTTTTCATATTTAGCCATTAATTCTTCTTGAGTCTCTTCGTTGTTAGGATCAAGAGGAATACAATCAACAGGGCATACTTGCTGGCATTGCGGCTCATCGAAGTGGCCTACGCATTCTGTACAAAGTTTAGGATCAATAACGTAAATTTCATCACCTGGAGAAATTGCTTCATTTGGACATTCTGGTTCGCATACATCGCAGTTGATGCATTCATCAGTAATTATGAGAGACATCGAGAAACCTCACTCTAAATAGTTATCTTAATTAAATTTTTCACGTAAAGCCGTTGCCACTACAGGGTGGACAAACTCTTCAATTGGGCCGTTCAGTGATGCAATTTCTCGAACCAGTGTTGAAGAGATAAATGTGCGGTCTTCGCTAGGCGTTAAAAATACCGTTTCCATTTGAGGGCAAATCTTACGATTCATGTTTGCCAGCTGAAATTCAAACTCAAAGTCAGACATGGCACGAAGCCCTCTCAGGATATTATATGTATTTTGCTTCTGAGCGAAAGTGATGAGTAACTCTTCGAAACCAATAATCGTAATATTATCAAGATGAGCTAACGCTTTTTCTGCAAGATCAACTCTTTGTTCTAAAGTAAAAAGAGGCTGTTTCTTTGGGCTTTTAGCAATGGCAACAGTAACATGGTCAAAAAGTTTGGTTGCACGTTCAATCAAATCGGAATGGCCAAGGGTGATTGGGTCAAAAGTGCCTGGATAAATTATACGTTTCATAAATAGCGTCCTCAGCAAGTTGCCACATAGTAACCTTAGCAGTAGAGGCAATCAAGTAAGCGTATTTTTATGGGAGTTTTTGGTGCAATTTTAACTAATAATACTTTGAAAAGGCCTCATTATCTGGCATAGTAGCAGATCAATTGGCGAATAGTTTAAACCAGTTTTGAATGGTCAGTTTATAGATCCTGAAAAAGACAGTTTTTATATTAAAAGTGAGAGCATGCTATTTGTTCATTTATTTTTTAATATGACTTGCTATTTTTGAAGGTATATTGTGGGTAAAGCGTGAATTGAGGCTAAAAAATGGCAATTGAAGAGTTATCAGGCGCTGAGATGGTAATCAGAACCCTTGCAGACGAAGGGGTTAAATATATTTTCGGTTATCCAGGTGGTGCCGTACTTCATATTTATGATGCATTGTTTCAGCAATCAGATGTCGAACATATTCTCGTAAGACATGAGCAAGCTGCTGCGCATGCTGCAGACGGCTACGCTCGAGTTTCTGGTGAGCCAGGTATTGTCCTCGCGACTTCAGGTCCAGGTGCAACAAATACTATCACTGGTATTGCAACGGCTTACATGGACTCAATCCCAATGGTCGTCATTACAGGTCAGGTTCCATTGAGCTTGATCGGTGAAGATGCTTTCCAAGAAACTGACATGGTTGGCGTATCCAGACCAATCGTGAAGCACAGTTTCCTTGTACGTCATGCGTCGGATATCCCTGCGACGATTCAGAAAGCACTTTACATTGCAACAACTGGTCGACCAGGCCCTGTTGTTGTTGATATTCCAAAAGATATCACTAATCCAAATGAGAAATTCCCGTACCAGAGACTCAAAAAAGTTTCTCTACGTTCTTATAACCCTGTTGTAAAAGGTCATACAGGGCAAATTAAAAAAGCACTACAAGCATTACTTCAGGCTAAAAAGCCAATTATTTATGCTGGTGGTGGTGTTGTTCAAGGTAACGCTGCGCAAGAACTTAAAGAGTTGGCTTTAGCGCTAGGTGTCCCTGTTACTAACACACTCATGGGGCTTGGTGCATTCCCAGGTAACCATGAAAACTTTGTTGGCATGTTAGGTATGCATGGTACTTACGAAGCTAACATGGCGATGCATGATTCGGACTTCATTTTGGCCGTAGGTGCTCGATTTGACGACCGCGTTACAAATAACGTAAAGCGTTTCTGTCCGAATGCAACGATTGTACATACAGATATTGATCCTGCGTCGATTTCTAAGACGGTTCAGTCTCATATTCCAATTGTAGGTGAAGCTAACTGGGTTCTTAAAGAATTCAAGCGCTTATACCAAGCTAGTCCTCAGAAGCTTGATGCTGAAGCACTTAAGCAGTGGTGGTCGCGAATTAATGGATGGAGAGCTCGTAACTGTTTAGGATATGAGCAGGCAGAAACTGGTACAATCAAGCCGCAGCATGTTATTAAGACACTATATGATGTAACTGGTGGTGAGGCAATCATCACTTCTGACGTTGGTCAGCATCAGATGTTTGCCGCTCTGTACTACAAGTACCATAGACCTCGTCAGTGGATTAACTCTGGCGGTCTGGGCACAATGGGTTTTGGTTTGCCAGCAGCGATGGGTGCGGTTTACGCTGATCGTAATGCAACAGTTGCTTGTGTTACTGGTGAAGGTTCTATTCAAATGAATATTCAGGAGCTTTCAACATGTGCACAATATGGCTTACCTGTAAAAATCATTAACCTTAATAATGAATATTTAGGTATGGTTAAGCAGTGGCAAGATATGAACTATGGAGGTCGTTACTCGTCCTCTACGTATCAGAACTCTTTACCAGATTTTGTAAAGCTTGTTGAAGCCTATGGTCATGTTGGTATCCGTGTCACACGTGTAGAAGACTTAGAAGCCGCTATGAAAGAATGCTTTGCGCAAAAAGACAGACTTGTGTTTATGGACATTCAGATTGATAGAGATGAACACGTTTATCCTATGCAGATCAAAGATGGCGCTATGAGAGACATGTGGTTGACGAAAACAGAGCGGAGCTAAATGATATGCGACGAATTATTTCAGTTTTAATGGAAAATGAGGCCGGCGCTTTATCTCGAGTAGTTGGGCTGTTTTCGCAAAGAAGTTACAATATTGAATCACTAACGGTAGCGCCCACAGAGGATGAAACGTTATCCCGTCTGACCCTGACAACAACAGGTGATGACAAAGTGCTCGAGCAGATTACCAAACAGTTAAACAAGCTTATCGAGGTTGTGAAGCTGGTAGACCTTACCGATGGTCCGCATGTAGAGCGAGAGTTGATGCTTGTGAAGATAAGAGCAAGCGGAGAAGGACGTGCCGAAGTTAAGAGGACAACTGACATTTTCAGGGGTCAAATTGTTGATGTAGGCACCGATCTATATACGGTACAGCTAACAGGTACGAGCGATAAGCTCGATGCGTTCCTGGCAGCTATTGGTCGTAGTTTGATTGTTGAAGTAGTGCGTTCTGGTGTTTCTGGTATTGCCAGGGGCGAAAGAATGTTAACGATCTAATCAGGCTGCTGGTCGTATGGGTTACAAGCATTTTGCTTGAAAAAGAAATATCTACGAGGAAAATTTTATGAAAGCTTATTATGAACAAGATTGCGACATTTCAATCATCAAAGGTATGCGCGTTGCAATCCTAGGTTACGGTTCACAAGGCCACGCTCACGCTAACAACCTTAAAGATTCAGGTGTTTCTGTTGTTGTTGGTCTACGTGATGGTTCTAGCTCTGCAGCTAAAGCTAAAGCGTCTGGTCTAGAGGTTGCTCCAGTTGCTGAAGCTGTTGCTGGTGCTGATCTTGTTATGATTCTTCTTCCAGATGAATCTCAAGCTGACGTTTATAACAACGAAATCAAGCCAAACCTTAAAGAAGGTGCTGCTCTTGCTTTTGCTCATGGCTTTAACATTCACTTCGGTCAAATCGAAGCACCTAAGTCAAACGACGTTATCATGATCGCTCCAAAGGGTCCTGGTCATATGGTTCGTTCTACGTTTGAGCAAGGCGGTGGTGTACCATCTCTAATTGCTGTTTACCAAGACGCTTCTGGTCGTGCAAAAGAAATCGCTCTTTCTTATGCTATGGCTAATGGTGGTGCTCGTGCGGGTATCCTAGAAACTAACTTCCGTGAAGAAACTGAAACTGATCTATTTGGTGAGCAAGCGGTTCTTTGTGGTGGTGCTTCTGCGCTAGTACAAGCTGGTTTCGAAACTCTAGTTGAAGCTGGTTATGCTCCAGAAATGGCTTACTTCGAGTGTCTACATGAGCTTAAGCTTATTGTTGACCTAATGTACTACGGTGGTATTTCTGATATGCGTTACAGCATCTCAAATACAGCTGAGTATGGCGATCTTACTCGTGGCCCACGTGTAATCACGGATCAAACTAAAGTTGAAATGAAGAAAATCTTGAAGGAAATTCAAGATGGTGAGTTCGCTAAAGAATTTATTCTTGAGAACAAAGCTAACTTCGCAACTATGAAGGCTAAGAGACGTCATGGTGAAGAGCATCAAATCGAAGTTACAGGTGCAAAACTTCGTTCTATGATGTCTTGGATCAAGAACCAGAAGGTTGTAGATAAAGAGAAAAACTAACCTCCAGATTTATTGTTGAGCTGGACCAAGGTAATTGTATTGCGTCCTCCATGTTGCTTATGTATAAGTGAAAACAGCACTAATGAAACTCAGGACAGCGGGTCATTGGTGCTGGTATGTACTCTACATTCAACAATAAATTGGAGGAAACTATGAAAAAATCAAAGATGATTGCTATTGTTGGTCTAGTATTTTCAGCGGTAATGATGACTGGCTGCCTTCAGGGCCCGGTTGCGGATGGTGGATTCTCACTCTTCCCTAACGGTGTATACTTTGATAATAATAACTAATTCTTAAAAGAGTAAGACTCGCGATAAGAACTAGTTTTTGAAGTATTCAAGAATTAAAAAAGGGTTGTCTCTATGAGGCAGCCCTTTTTTTATGTCAAAACAAAGGAGAATGTAATGGGTAGTGATAAAGAAACAGGTTCTAATAATCAGATACCTCATGAAGAGTTGCGTGAACTTGAGGGTGTAACTTTTGAGGTTGAAGAGCCAGAGCTGCATGGTGATAAGAAAGTAAGACGTAAAGGTGTTTATTTATTGCCAAACCTATTCACAACAGCAGCATTATTTTCTGCGTTTTATTCAATCATTGCTTCAACGAAAGGGCAGTTTGAGCTTGCAGCGATTGCTATTTTTGTTGCCATGGTGCTTGATGGGCTTGATGGGCGAATAGCTCGTATGACAAACACTCAGAGCGCGTTTGGCGCTGAATATGATAGCTTGTCTGATGTGATGGCGTTTGGTTTGGCTCCAGCGCTTTTAGCGTACAATTGGGCCTTGAAGGACTACGGTAAAGTGGGTTGGATGTTATCGTTCATCTTTGTTGCCTGTGCAGCGCTAAGGCTTGCTCGATTTAATGTGCAGATTGGCAGTGTGGATAAGAAGTATTTTATCGGTTTACCAAGTCCTTTAGCTGCGGCAACTATAACATCGTTAATCTGGTTTTGTGTTGACCGTGAAAGTGGAGTCGATGTGGCTGGTTATTTTGTAGCCCCAATGGTGCTGATATCTGGGTTGTTAATGGTAAGTAATTGCAAATATGCCAGCTTTAAAGAAGTAGATTTTGCTGGTCGAGTACCATTTTTTGCAATCTTAGCAATCGTTTTGTCCTTCGCATTGTTTTTTACAGACTTGCCACTCTTTGTTTCTATTGCATCAAACGGGTATGCAATCTTTGGTTTGGTCGCATGGCTTCTAACTCGTAGAAAAAGAAGCGAAAAAAAATAAATTTTTTTTCGAAAAACTGTTGACACCTCATCGAAATCCTGTAGAATGCATTTCCACAACGACGA
>TARA_B100000686_G_scaffold42621_1_pt1 | contig 22724 bp, 18 predicted proteins | sample TARA_B100000686 | Tara Oceans TARA_B100000686 (sample SAMEA2622733) | marine metagenome | biome: marine biome (ENVO:00000447); feature: marine epipelagic mixed layer (ENVO:xxxxxxxxx); material: "saline water (ENVO:00002010), including plankton (ENVO:xxxxxxxx)" | depth 150 m | reverse complement strand
ACATGCATGATACTTAGATTCCTAGAAAATAGAATTGTAGCCTGTTCATACTAGGCAAGTCTAGATTTTGTCAATTAAATTAATGTATATTACACTGCAATCCTTCAAATCTATAAAATAGTTTTTTTATATTAAAAGATTTTCCTTTAACAAGGATATAATCTCAGACCAACAAGCTTATTTACAACTAGTGATCACATTGACACATTAATCTGTTAAGCGTAGATTCATAGAAAGAGAAAATTGAAATGCTGGTTCTTACAAGCTCATACATTAACAACCGACCTAATGTATATAATTACATGTTATTTTCTTTATATAAAATATATAATTAAAAAATAATTAAACTTGATTCAATCATATAGCAATAAACATATATAAAAATATATGCGCTTATATATAAGCTTATTGTGATCAGTTGCTTTACTACCCCGAGATTATTATAAAGAAATTAATTATTTTGCTACATCAGTCTTGCAAAGATGTAAGAATAATATCTTGATAAAAATAACCCAAATTATGGAAATTAATTCGAAAGCTTAATCACTTAGTATTAAATACTCTAATATCTATAAACTGCCAGAATGCCATAGAGTAGAATAATTAGATAAATACCTAATTACAAGTTCATATCCATATGCTTTAACTAATTTTTCCAAAATGTCTAACCTTGTACACGAGCTAATTTTTCAATCTGCAAACCAATCCCCTAACTCGGATGCTCTTATCTATAAGGAGCTTATAAAAGACTATTCTACTCTCTCCCAAGATGTACAAAGAATTGCTTCTAATTTTATCTATTTAGGTCTATGTCGAAATGAACGTATAGGTGTATACCTAGAGAAAAGACATGAAACCGTAATCTCTCTATTTGGAACCACTGCAGCTGGTGGAGTTTTTGTGCCTATCAATCCTATCCTTAAATCGAAACAAGTCTCCTATATTCTATGTGATTGCAACGTAAAAATTCTAATTACCTCAGCTTATAGACTGAATATGCTGATTGATGTATTACCACAATGCCATGATTTACATACTGTAATTATTGTGGATTCAATAGAAATACAACCTATTATTTCTGGATTAAATATTATTTCATGGAATCAAATATACTCTACCTCAGTCTCTATAAAAAAACCAAAAATATTAGATAGTGACATAGCAGCAATTCTCTATACTTCAGGTAGTACCGGTAAGCCTAAAGGAGTAACTCTTTCTCATCGGAATATAGTTTTAGGTGCCAAAAGCGTATCTCAGTATTTAGAAAACAATTCTAACGACCGAATTTTGTCAATTCTACCACTTAGCTTTGATTATGGATTAAATCAACTCACTACAGCATTTTATACTGGTGCTACATGCATTTTATATAATCATCTTTTCCCACAAGATATCATTAAAGTAATTCAGACTGAAAATGTTAGTGGTCTAGCAGCTATTCCTCCTTTGTGGATTCAACTAGCACAACTAAACTGGCCCGAAATTACTTCCTTACGATATATTACAAATTCGGGGGGAACAATACCTCAAGCTACACTTAATATACTACGCGATTGCCTTCCAAAAACCAAAGTATTTCTAATGTATGGCTTTACCGAAGCCTTCCGCTCAACATATCTATGCCCCAAAGAAATAGATATTAGGCCTAATTCTATTGGCAAGGCTATTCCTAATGCTGAAGTCTTTGTACTTCGGGAAGATGGAACAAAGTGCGCTCCGCATGAGCCAGGAGAACTAGTCCATAAAGGAGACCTAGTATCTATGGGATATTGGAACAATCCTGAAGAAACTTCAATAAAATTTCGGCCATTACCCCAACAGAAGACTGGACTTGCCTCGCAAGAAATTGCAGTATGGTCAGGTGATATAGTACTTTCAGATAATGAAGGATATTTATATTTTATATGCCGCCAAGATGACATGATAAAAACTTCAGGCTATCGAGTAAGCCCCACGGAAATAGAAGAGGTAATTTATGAAACTGGACTTATAAGTGAAGCCGTTGCTATTGGGGTCCCACATCCCATTCTTGGACAAGCTATAGTTGTAATTGTAACAGCTCTTAAAAATATAGGTTTTAACGAGAATATACTACTATCATCCTGTAAGGTTAAGCTCCCCACCTTCATGATTCCAAGTCATATTATACTAAGGAAAGGTGCCCTCCCACGTAATCATAACGGTAAAATAGATCGACAACTCCTTACTAAAGAGACGCAAAAAAAAATACTGCAAAAATAGACTATGAAAAAAAATCAATTAAAGCATGCTCCGATAACTCAGTTTCTTCAAAATAAAGGCTGTTTGCAAATTGGCGGCATGCCCCTTCCACGTTTAGCACAACGAGTAGGAACAACCCCATTTTATGCATATGATAGACAATTAATTACAGAGCGAATTACTCTTTTACGTAAATATTTACCTACTGACATACAGATCTACTATGCTATGAAGGCCAATCCTATGCCCGCTGTTGTGCAACATCTAGCTACTCTAGTTGATGGAATAGATGTAGCTTCAGCAGGTGAATTAAGAATTGCACTTGACACTACAATTCCTCCAAACCAAATTAGTTTTGCAGGGCCAGGAAAAAGAGATAATGAACTCAGCTGTGCTATCGCTTCTGGAATCATTATAAACATGGAATCAGAACAAGAAATGAAACGTATCTCAATACTTGGTAAACGCTTAGGTATACGTCCTAAAGTCGCGATACGTGTTAATCCTGATTTTGAATTAAGGTCATCTGGCATGAAAATGAGTGGAGAAGGCAAACAGTTTGGCATTGATGCAGAACGTGTCCCGCCTATATTGGCACAAATGAATACTCTTGAACTTGATTTCAAAGGATTTCATATATTCTGTGGTTCACAAAATCTAAGCGCTAAAGCTATCCAAGAAACACAAGAACAAGTTCTAGAGCTCTTCCTTCACCTAGCTAAAAAAGCTCCTGATCCTATTTGTTTATTTAATATAGGCGGTGGATTTGGTGTTCCTTATTTCCCAGGTGAAAATTCATTAGATATAAAATTAGTATGCGAAAATTTATATAGTTTAGTTGAGAAAATAAAAAAACATACTCCTGGCACAAAAATTGCAATCGAACTTGGGCGATATATCGTTGCTGAATCAGGTATCTATGTATGCCGTGTCATAGAACGCAAAATATCAGGGAAAAGAATATTCTTAATCACTGATGGAGGGTTACATCACCATTTAGCTGCTTCTGGAAATTTTGGTCAAATAATCCGTAAAAACTACCCTGTAATAGTCGGTAATAAGATTACAGGACAGAAAAAAGAGATTGTTACAATTGTCGGTCCATTATGTACTCCTCTAGACCTATTAGCAGAAGAAATTGAAATAGCAAAAGCTGATACTGGAGATTTAATTGTGATATTCCAGTCTGGCGCTTATGGATTAACAGCAAGCCCAACAGCATTCCTTAATCACCCAGCACCAATAGAAGTTCTAGTTTAATAAAGAAATAATAAATATCAGGTAGATTAACTATTTTTAGCTATATTCTACTATATGGAATTTTCTATCCCATATATGATACTTCTTTTATCTTAACATGGCATAATTCTGACTAGCTCTATTTGCGGCCATTAACAACAATAATTCCTTTGAATTATTTAATGGACATAGGATACAAATTAAAATAGAAATATTAATAGAGAAACTGAGTTAACAATTTAATTAACATATTAATGACTAAAACATGGAAAGAATAACATGCTGCTAATGATCGATAATTATGACTCCTTCACTTATAATTTAGTGCAGTATTTTGGAGAATTAGGAGAAGATGTTGTAGTATTCCGTAACGATGAAATAACACCAGATAAAATAATGGATCTGAAACCATCATTTATTGTAATTTCCCCTGGTCCATGTACACCCATAGAAGCAGGAATTTCTATGCCTCTTATTGAACGCTGTTGTAAGAAAATTCCAATATTAGGTGTTTGTCTGGGACATCAAAGTATAGGACAGACATTTGGCGGAAAAATCATCCATACTAGGCAACTAATGCATGGAAAAACTTCATTAATTTCTCATAATAATACTGGTGTATTTCATAATCTACCTAATCCATTCACTGCCACTCGTTACCACTCTCTGGCTATCGAAGAAAATAGCCTACCAAAATGCTTAGAAATAACCGCAAGAGCAGAAGATGGAGAGATCATGGGTATTCAGCACAAAGATTTTTTAGTGCAAGGCGTACAATTCCATCCGGAATCCTTTCTGACTGAGCATGGGCATAAATTACTTAAGAATTTTCTTACCCAATAATTTATAGATAGAAAATATTTGCAGAGTATCTGAGTAGAGACCTTAATAATGAAACCGCAAGAAGCACTAATACGTTTAATAGATCATCATGAAATTCAGCATGATGAGATGCTTTCACTTATCCATCAAATCATTGAAGGAGAGATCTCCCCTGAACTTACTGCTGCTATTCTTATTGGCTTAAGAGTTAAAAGAGAGACTATTGGAGAAATTGTTGCAGCTTCACAGGCAATACGTAACCTAGTCACAAAAGTTGATCTCGAGAATCCCCATAATCTAGTTGATACTTGTGGTACTGGTGGTGACACTGCACATACTTTCAATATTTCTACTGCTGTAGCATTTGTAGCAGCTGCGGCTGGGGCTCATATTGCCAAACATGGAGGTCGTTCGGTTTCAAGTAAATCAGGAAGCGCTGATGTGCTGGAAGCACTGGGTATCAATATTAACCAGACACCACAACAAGTGGCTCTAGCTATTAATGAAATTGGTGTCGGATTTATGTTTGCCCCTAATTTCCATGGTGTGATGAGAAATTTAGCACTAATACGCCATAAGCTAGGAGTACGTACCCTATTTAATATACTGGGGCCATTAACAAATCCAGCCGGAGCACAAAACCAGGTACTAGGTGTATTTAGCCCTGAACTTGTTGGGATACTGGTTCGTGTCCTACAACAATTAAATAGCAAACATGTAATGGTTGTGCATGGTCTAGATGGACTAGATGAAATCACAACCGCATGTGAAACTAAAATAGGAGAACTGCGGAACGGCAAAATAACTGAATACTCTATTAAACCAGAAGATTTCGATATAAAAGTATCTGATATTTCAACTATTACAGTTCAAAATAGTAAGCAATCTAAGGATATATTGTTATCTGTTCTAGAGAATAAACCCGGAACCGCACTGGATATTGTACTTCTGAATGCCGGGGCAGCAATTTATGTTGCTGGCATAACAAATTCTCTAGAGCTAGGTGTAGAGAAGGCGCGTATAGTGATAAAAAAGGGACTAGCCAGAGAAAAACTACAAGAGCTGATACAATTTACAAATAAAAATTAGTAAAATTTATCTTTATTTGTTATTTATCCAAATCCAACATACTTTTGCTTATCAATTTTTGATTGAAATTGTAGATGACTAATATCCTGCAACAAATACTTACTGTTAAATTAGAAGAGATTGCTACTGCAAAAGATAAAAAACCTCTACTAGCAATAAGCACTGAAGCTGAGTTGGCTCTACCACCTAGAAATTTTAGTGGTGCTATTCGCAATAAGATTTCAATGGGGTCTACTGCTGTCATTGCAGAAATTAAAAAAGCCAGTCCTAGCAAAGGTTTATTACGAGATGATTTTGATCCTGCTGATATAGCCAGAAGCTATACAAATCATGGTGCAACATGTTTATCTGTACTAACTGACAAACAGTTCTTCCAAGGTAGCGCAAAAAATCTTCAACAAGCTCGTACTGCTTGTAATTTACCAATTTTACGTAAGGATTTTATATTTGATGAATATCAAATTTTTGAAGCCCGTGCCATGGGAGCAGACTGCATCTTACTTATCGTTGCAGTTTTCTTAGATTTTCCTCATTTTTTGGATGGAAATGGAACCGAAGAAATTGCCGTTGCTCAAATGCTTAGACTAGAGTCTATAGCACACACACTTGGTATGTCAGTACTAGTAGAGGCACATAACAGTAGAGAACTATCACTTGCTCTCCAGCTAAACACTCCTCTAATTGGTATAAATAATCGCAATCTGCATACTTTTGAAACTAAACTAGACACCACTTTAAATCTTCTTAGCCAATTTCCACAATATAATACTAAAGGTTCTACTCAGCACATCATTATCACTGAGAGTGGAATATTAACGCCCTCTGATGTGGCAATAATGCGAGATCATAATGTCCACACATTTCTTGTAGGAGAAGCTCTGATGCGCGCAAACGATCCTGGTAAGGAATTAGCTCTATTATTTAGATAAATCTTAAATTAGAAAATACTCTTTACAAAAAATTGGTAATGACGACTATAAACTTTAGATTATATAAAACGTAAAACTATGGCAAATATTGGCTTTATCGGATTAGGTATTATGGGAACCCCTATGGCCAAAAATCTTATTAAGAATGGCCATTTAACAGCACTCTATTCTAGAAGTGGTATACCTAAAGAATTAATTAAACAAGGTGGGGCACCTTGTATCTCTCCCAAACATGTAGCACAGACAACAGATATCATCATCACTATGTTACCTGATACGCAAAATGTTGAAAGAGTACTATTTGATGAAAATGGTATTGTACAAGGATTGAGTCCGGGCAAAATCGTAATCGATATGAGTTCAATTTCTCCTACCAGAACTAGGCAATTTGCTGCCAAAATTAACCGTCTCGATTGTCATTATGTAGATGCCCCAGTATCAGGAGGTGACACTGGGGCAGAAAATGCAACACTTACAATTATGGTTGGAGCTGAAGAGGAAATATTTATTAGTGTAAAGCCAATTCTTAAACTAATGGGAAAGAATATCACCCTAATAGGTGCCAATGGTTCAGGGCAGACCTGTAAAATTGCAAATCAAATTATTGCAGCGCTTACTATTGAGGCAGTTAGTGAAGCATTATTACTTGTATCTAAAGCGGGGGTAAATCCCAACAAAGTACGCCAAGCACTAATGGGCGGATTTGCTTCATCACGTATTTTAGAAACTCATGGTAAACGTATGATAAATAAATCATTTGAGCCAGGATTTCGAGTAGAATTACACCAAAAAGACCTGAGTATTGCACTTTCTTATGCACATGAATTAGGGATAAATTTACCTAATACCAAAGCAACATTAGAGCTTCTTAACGCCTGCATTACTCAAGGAGATGCCAAACTGGATAGCTCAGTAATGATCAAGACTCTGGAGAAATTAATTAGCTTAAATACTCAGGAAAATTAACTCTATGAAATTTATTGAACTTGTCCGTAAGCTACGCAATTTCTTACCTTCTGAATCTGTGCTTTATGAAAGAGAAGATTTAAAGCCATATGAATGTGACGGCTTATCAGCATATCGACAAATACCAATGATTGTAGTACTACCAGAAACTGAAAAAGAGATTATAAAAATCTTACGTATATGTAATGCGACAAATACTCCTGTTGTAGCAAGAGGTGCTGGCACAGGATTATCTGGCGGCGCACTACCCCATGAAAAAGGAATTTTATTATCCCTTACCAAATTAAAAAAAATACTTGAAATTGATCCCATTACACGAACAGCAAGAGTGCAGCCAGGAGTTCGTAATCTTGCAATTAGTGACTCTGCAATGCCATATGGACTTTATTATGCACCTGACCCCTCTTCACAAATTGCTTGTACCATTGGCGGTAATATAGCTGAAAATTCTGGTGGAGTGCACTGCCTAAAATATGGGCTTACCGTACATAATATCCTTAAGCTTCGAGTAATTACTATTGAAGGAGAATGCCTTGAAATTGGCGGATCCTGTCTTGACACTCCAGGCTATGATTTACTAGCACTTATGACTGGTAGCGAAGGTATGCTTGGTATTGTAACCGAAGTTACCGTAAAGCTTCTGCCTAAGCCAGAAAAAGCTCAAGTAGTGATGGCTGCCTTTGATGATATTCAAAAAGCTGGAGATACAGTAGCCAAAATAATTGGCGCAGGGATTATTCCCGCAGGCATGGAAATGATGGATAAACTAACCACTCTTACTGTTGAAAAATTTGTCCATGCTGGCTATAACCTTAATGCAGAGGCTATTTTACTATGTGAATCTGATGGCACAGAGGAAGAAGTAGCGGATGAAATTAAGCGTATTAATGAAATTATGAGAAAAAATGGCGCAGTAGATATTAAAACATCAAATAATGAGAATGAACGACTAAAATTTTGGGCTGGACGTAAAGCTGCATTTCCTGCAGCTGGACGTATTTCACCAGATTATTACTGCATGGATGGAACTATACCACGTAGAAATCTTGCACATGTGCTAGCCAAAATTAAAGATCTTTCAATAAAATATGGGCTACGATGTATGAATGTTTTTCATGCTGGTGATGGCAATTTACATCCATTAATTCTATATGATGCTAATCAGCCTGGAGAGATAAAGAAGGCCGAAGATTTTGGAGCAGAAATACTAGAAATGTGTATACAAGTTGGCGGAACAATTACCGGTGAACACGGCGTTGGTATAGAAAAAATCAACCAAATGTGCTCCCAATTTAACACAAAAGAACTAAAAATATTTCATGCTGTAAAATTAGCATTTGATCCTTATAGGTTATTAAACCCAGGAAAGGCAGTACCCTCTTTGCGTCGCTGTGCAGAACATGGTGCTATGCATGTGCATAAGAATCAAGAGAAATTTCCAAACTTACCTAGATTTTGAAAAACTAACTAAACAAATTAAGATAAGCCTAAAAATAAAATCTATGCAAGATATTATTGGTCAATATAAAAATACCATTAGTACAGCAGCAAATAATAAAACACCATTACTTATACGTGGAGGAGGGACTAAAGACTTTTATGGCACCTCTATAAATAGAAATATTCATGAAATTCTTAATACTACAAATTATACTGGGATTCTTGATTACGACCCAACCGAGCTCGTTGTGACTGCTCGAGCAGGTACTTCTTTAACAAGCCTTGAAATAGAATTACTAAAACAAAATCAAATGCTAGGTTTTGAACCGCCCCATTTTGGGTCTGAAGCCACCCTGGGAGGCTCTATAGCTAGCGGATTATCTGGTCCACGCAGAGCATATGCAGGTGCTATTCGAGATTTTATACTAGGAATACGTATACTAGATGGTAATGGAGATGACTTAAATTTCGGTGGAAAAGTCATTAAGAATGTTGCAGGATATGACATTTCACGTTTAATGACAGGTTCAATGGGAACACTTGGCTTGATACTAGAAGTATCTATTAAGGTATTGCCAATACCACCTATTGAATTAACATTACGTATGCAAATGAAAGAATCAGAAGCTATCGAAAAAATGAATCAATGGGCTGGGAAGCCACTACCAATCTCAGCAACATGTTTCTATGAGAATAGCTTAACATTAAGACTCTCTGGCACAGAATCAGCTGTACATTCAGCCTACTCTAAACTTGGTGGGGAATTGATATCTAACGGCCCCTTCTTTTGGAATTCTATACGTGAACAAACCCACTCATTTTTTCAATCTGGTAATTCACTATGGCGTTTATCTTTAAAATCTAATACCCCATCACTGAAATTACCAGGACAGCAATTAATTGAGTGGGGTGGGGCGCTACGCTGGCTATCGTGTAATAACATAGATATGAATAAAATAGAAAACATTGTACGGTCAAAATCAAGTATGGCAAATGGGAATGCTACCCTATTTCGTAGCACCAAAAAACCAAGCTCAGTTTTTCATCCCCCTGAGCCCCAGATGATAAAAATATATCAACGTATAAAAGAAAAATTTGACCCTGTAGGTATATTTAATCCTGACCGAATGTTCCGAGGGCTATGAGGAATGCAAACTAATCTTACCAGTTTAATTAAAGACACTCATGAAGGAAAAGAAGCCGAAGCTATACTTCGATCCTGTGTCCATTGTGGCTTTTGCTTAGCTACTTGCCCTACTTATCAAATACTAAATGACGAATTAGATAGCCCACGTGGGCGAATTTACCTGATGAAGGAGGTACTAGAAGGAAAGATAGCAACCCAAAAAACCCAATTACATCTGGATCGCTGTCTCACCTGCCGAGGATGTGAAACTACCTGCCCTTCTGGAGTGAGATACGGGAAACTAATAGACATATGCCGGAAGGTTGTTGAAAATCAAGTTACACGTAATATACAAATTAAAACAATACGATATGTCCTTCAAAAAATATTACCTAATCCTATTTTTTTCACGATATTACTAAAGATCGGGCAGGCTACTAAATATTTATTACCTAAAAGGATTCAAAGTTCAATCCCATCTAGAGCAAGAAATGCAGGGCTATGGCCACCAGCAAGACATAAACGTAAAATGTTAGCTCTTGATGGTTGTGTTCAACCTGCAATAGCTCCTAATATTAATGCCGCTACTGCAAGAATATTAGATAGAATTGGCATTTCACTTATCAAAGTAAAAAAAGAAAATTGTTGTGGTGCAATTTCGTACCATCTCAATGCTCAACAAGACGGATTAAATTATATGCGCCATAATATAGATGCCTGGTGGCCATACCTTGATAACAGTATAAATAATGGTGTTGAAGGTATCGTTATGACAGCAAGTGGTTGTGGTGTAACTGTCAAAGAATATGGAAACTATTTAAAATATGATGAAGCCTATGCAGATAAAGCAGCACAAGTTTCAGATTTAACCAAAGATATTAGTGAGGTCTTAAATAATGAGACTGAGAAACTCGCTTCTCTTTTCTATAATACAAAATCTTGCACAAAAGAATCAAATTTAACCTTCCATTCTCCCTGCACCCTACAACATGGGCTCAAAATTCGAGGAGTAGTGGAAAATATTCTGACAATAGCAGGATTCAATCTAATTTTAGCGCAAGATGATAATATTTGCTGCGGATCAGCAGGAACATATTCAATCTTACAGCCTCAGTTGTCTCAACAGCTACTGGAGAATAAAATAAAAGCACTAACATATAAACAACCTACTCAAATAGTTACTGCAAATATTGGGTGCCTAACGCATCTTCAAAGTAGTACCCCTTTAATAATTAAGCACTGGATTGAGGTGTTAGATGAAAAACTACATAGTCATTAATATATAAATGGCAAAAAAAAATAAATCAAACCCGCTCCCACCAAAGATCATAAGGCTATTGCGTGAATCTTACTCACTTGCATTATTAGGTTTTGCACTGTATCTGGCGCTAATATTATATGGTTATGACCGCACTGATCCTGGCTGGTCACATACTAATGGAGATGTCTTTATACAAAATCCAGGTGGGTATGTAGGAGCATGGTTAGCTGATTTACTTTTATATTTATTTGGTATTTCTGCATGGTTATGGATATTGTTTTTTACCTACTTAGTATCATTAGGTTATCGTAATCTTGATTCAGCTGGGATTTTTGACCGACGCCCACTATTACTCTCAACAGTAGGTTTTATTACATTCCTGATGACAAGTAGTGGAATCGAAGCACTACAGCTTTATCCACCTAACATATTCCTGCCCGATGAAAATGGTGGAATGCTAGGTAATATTATTGTAAAGAACCTATCTCAGGCATTCGGTCCTACTGGATCTACCCTTGCATTACTAATACTACTAGCTATTGGTTTTAGTTTATTTACAGGGCTTTCATGGGTACGCCTTGCTGAAAGTATTGGTGGCTTAATTGAGAATTTCTTATTTGGAATTAAGAATCATTGGCAAAATAGAAAAGATAGAAAAATGGGGACCGCTTCTATGATAAAGCGTAAAAGAAGAGTCGATGTAGAAAAAAAACGTTTTGAAGACCATCCTCCACTTTATATTGCTACACCCGTTGATACAATTCCAGAATCACCACGTGTAATTAAAGAAAAACAGTCCCCGTTGTTTGCTGATCTACCAGATTCACCATTACCACCTTTACATTTATTAGATGAACAAGAAAAAGATATACAAATATTATCTACTGATACACTTGAATTTACATCTCGCCTAATTGAACGTAAATTAATTGATTTTGGTGTAGAAGTTAAAGTCGTTGCTGCCTATCCAGGCCCAGTTATTACCCGCTATGAAATTGAACCTGCAGTAGGAGTTAAAGGAAGCCAAATCCTCAACTTGGTAAAAGACTTAGCGCGAGCACTATCAGTAGCAAGTATACGTGTTGTCGAAATTATCCCTGGAAAAACAAGCATGGGATTAGAAATCCCTAACCCTAGCCGACAAATAGTACGGCTATCTGAAGTCTTTGGCTCAAAATCCTATGCTGATATGGCTTCACCATTAACAATTGCATTAGGGAAAGACATTGGAGGGCATCCAATTGTGGCTGATCTGGTTAAAATGCCACATGTACTTGTAGCAGGAACTACAGGATCTGGGAAATCAGTAGCAATTAATGCGATGATTCTAAGCTTAATCTATAAAGCAACACCTGAACAGGTACGCTTAATTTTGGTAGATCCAAAAATGCTAGAGCTGTCCGTCTATGAAGGTATTCCACATTTATTAGCACCAGTTGTAACTGATATGCGTCAGGCGGCAAATGCCTTATGCTGGTGCGTGGCAGAAATGGAGAGGCGTTATAAATTAATGTCATTGTTAGGAGTACGTAACATAGGTGGATACAATCAAAAGATCCGTGATGCAATTAAGAATGAGGCTCCACTAACTAACCCATTTAGCCTGACACCTGATTTGCCAGAGCCATTAGAAGACATGCCATTTATTGTGGTAGTTATTGATGAATTGGCAGACCTGATGATGGTAGTAGGAAAAAAGGTAGAGGAGCTAATAACAAGGCTTGCTCAGAAAGCACGGGCCGCAGGAATACATTTATTACTTGCTACCCAACGACCGTCAGTAGATGTTATAACAGGACTAATAAAAGCAAATATTCCAACACGAGTTGCTTTTCAGGTTTCTAGTAAAGTAGATTCACGAACGATCCTTGACCAAATAGGTGCTGAAACGTTATTAGGCCAAGGAGACATGCTCTATCTTCCACCTGGAACGGGATACCCACAAAGAATTCATGGGGCCTTTGTTTCTGATCAAGAGGTGCATCGGGTAGTTGAACACCTCAAAATGAATGGCGAACCTCACTATATAGATGGTCTACTTGACTCATTTGAAGAAGGAAGCAGAAAAAGTGATGAAAATGGGAGTATAGCCCTCAAAGAAGATGAGCATTCTGATCCACTATATAAAGAAGCAGTTGATATTGTCATGAAATCTCGTCGCGCTTCAATCTCACTTGTACAAAGACACCTAAGAATTGGCTATAACCGTGCAGCACGATTAATTGAAAAAATGGAAAATAATGGGCTTGTTTCTGCTATGAAGAATAATGGAAATAGAGAGATATTGGTTCGAGACCAAGATAAATAAATAGCTTTTCTAAGTTATTATCCTCTAGAATAATAAGTGAATTAATTCCATACTTAAATTTCAATGCATTCTTATCAACGCATCATTTATTTTTTATATCTTTTAGCCCTTCCATGTTTGGTACAGGCTGATGCTATAAGTAGCTTAGAGTCATTTATTAAAGATGTACATAAATCACGCGCTGTATTTTCTCAAGTTGTACTAAATAAGAATGCAGAAATAATACAAGAAGCAAGTGGCACCATGCAGTTTGAGCGCCCCAAGAAATTTAGATGGAGCTATGAGGTTCCATATAAACAGTTAATTATTGGGGATGGTACAACAGTTTGGTTTTATGATATAGATTTAAATCAGGTAACAACTCGGAAACTAGATATAGCACTTAGAAGTAATCCAGCTGCTTTACTTACTAGTAAAAGTACTATTGAATCAAATTTCAATTTGAATGAAATTAATTCTCAAGGTGGACTGGAATGGGTAGAAGCTAAGCCTAAAATAAAAGAAGGATCTTTTAAATCACTACGACTAGGATTTACTCCAGTAGGCTCTCTAAGAAAAATCATCCTATATGATAATTTTGAGCAGACTACAGTAATTATATTCTCAGAAATAGAAAGAAACCCTAATTTAGAACCAGAAATATTTAAGTTTACACCACCTAAAAATTCGGATGTAATTAGTGACTGATTTGTTTAAAAATACTAATTACTCAAAATTATAAAATAGAATTCCTTATACTGAGGACAATGTCTCCATGTTAGATATCAATTTATTACGTACAAATATAGATGATGCAGCTATAAAACTTTATAAGCGCGGATTCTTATTAGATAAAAAATACTTCCAGAAATTATTTCATGAACGTGGACTTATACGAACTGAAACACAACAGCTAGAAGAAACAAGAAATAAGATTTCACGCAAGATTGGCCAACTTAGTATAGCCAAAAATAAAAGCACACAAGAAGAATCTGAGCTCTTAAAGAAAAAAATGAAGGGAGTACATCAAGAGCTTAGTCTAGCAAAGGATAAACTAGATAAAGTTGAGAGAGAGTTACAACAATCTCTAGAGCAAATACCAAATATCCCACATAGCAGCGTTCCAGTTGGAAATATAAATAAAGAAATACGAAACTGGGGGGGGAAAAGAGAACCTAATTCATTTAATTCCCCAATCAAAGATCATGTAAGTATTGGTGAAGACCTTGGGTTATTAGATTTCAGTGCTGCGACAAAAATTAGCGGTGCGCGTTTTAATCTGATGATTGGTGAGCTTGCTAGATTGCATCGTGCCTTAGGCCAGTTCATGCTTGATATACATACTCAAGATCATGATTATATTGAAGCTTATGTCCCATACCTAGTTAATAATGAGAGCCTATATGGAACAGGACAATTACCTAAATTTGAGGATGATTTATTTAAAACCAAACAACAAAAAAATCAAGATACAAAAGATAAAAATATAAAAAAATCACAAGAAGAGAATTTATATTTAATCCCCACAGCAGAAGTCCCACTAACTAATTATGCACGTAATGAAATTATTCCACTAGACTCTCTTCCTGTTAAACTTACGACACTTACCCCATGCTTTCGCTCTGAGGCAGGAAGCTACGGTAAAGATACACGAGGCTTGATTCGCCAGCATCAATTTGAGAAAGTAGAACTCGTACAACTTGTCCACCCTCATAGTTCTTATGAGGCCCTAGAACAACTTGTCGGCCATGCTGAAAAAATATTACAGAAATTAGAATTACCTTACCAAGTAATATTACTATCTACCAAAGATATGGGGTTTGCTGCAGCTAAAACCTACGATATCGAAGTATGGCTACCAGCACAAAAAACTTATAGAGAAATATCTTCTTGTAGTAATTGTGAAGCATTCCAAGCTAGGCGTATGAAAGCACGTTTTCGTAATAAAAATGGGAAAACAGAGCTATTACATACTCTAAATGGATCAGGTCTAGCAGTAGGGCGCTGCTTAGTAGCAATTTTAGAAAACCACCAAAATTCTGATGGAAGCATTTCTATCCCTAAAGCCTTACACCCTTATATGGGTGGTATTACTCAGCTTAGAGCAAAGAAAAAATGATGCCACATTTCATATATAGATACTCAAATATTTAATCTTAATTAAATCAAGCCTAAATAAAATAAACCCAAAGTATCAAACCCACACTGTTTTTATTTATAAGAAAAATCATTACTCATTAAATTTAAAAAGAATAACGAGTAAAAAATATAAATTCTCGAAATTAATTTAAAATACTATTCTTATTCCCATATTTACTACTATTTACTCATTATTAATTTCTATTAGCAACCTAGTTCCAAGTAGCTTAAATATACTAGATTCTGTACGATTATCTCTAAAAATTACCTTGAAACCAATTGCCTATTCGTTCAAGAGTCTGTTTGAATGAGTGTCCTTGCTGTTTAGCTTGCTTATGATGTCGTAACTGCTCCATTCCAGCAATTATCAATCCAACACCAGTAGAAAATCTTGGCGTACGAACCACTTCTGCCAAGCCACTACGATAAAGCGGCAGACCCAACCTAACTGGCATATGAAAAATCTCTTCACCAAGCTCAACCATACCTAACAATGAACTACTGCCACCTGTAATAACTATCCCAGAAGAAAGCAACTCTTCAAAACCACTACGGCGTAGTTCAGCTTGTACAAGTAAATAAAGCTCTTCTACACGTGGCTCAATTACTTCTGCAAGTGTTTGCCTAGATAATTGACGTGTACCACGATCACCTACACCAGATACCTCAATCATTTCATGAGTATCAGTCATTCCTTTTAAAGCACAACCATAACGGCACTTAATGTCTTCAGCATCTTTAGTTGGGGTACGTAATGCCATTGCTATATCATTTGTTATCTGATCACCAGCAATAGAAATTACTGCTGTATGGCGAATTGCTCCTTGAGAAAATATAGCAATATCTGTAGTACCCCCACCAATATCTACCAAACATACACCTAGATCTTTTTCATCTTCAGACAAAACTGCCATTGCTGAAGCAAGTGGTTGTAATACAACATCTCCCACCTCTAGCCCACAACGACGCACACACTTCATAATATTTTGTATAGCAGAAGCTGCACCAGTAACAATATGTACTTTTACCTCAAGCCGTACTCCATTCATACCTATTGGTTCACGTACATCCTCCTGTCCATCAATAATAAATTCTTGATTTAGAATATGTAAAACCTGTTGGTCTGCTGGAATATTTACTGCCTTAGCAGTTTCCATAACACGCTCAACATCTAACTGCGAAACTTCCCTATCTTTAATTGCTACCATCCCATGTGAATTAAAACTTTTAATATGATTTCCAGCAATCCCTGTATATACGTCATAAATCTTACAATCTGCCATTAACTCTGCTTCTTCAAGGGCATGTTGAATTGCATTAACTGTAGTCTCAATATTAACTACTACACCTTTCTTTAATCCACTAGAGGAATGACTCCCCATACCAATAATTTCAAACATACCATCAGGCGCAGCTTCTGCAACAATGACAACAATCTTTGAAGTTCCAATGTCCAGACCTACGATTAGATCTCTATTTCCATTTTTCTTATTCATTTTATTTCATAAGCCCTCATGCCCATTATCCACTTTTCTTAACAATTTGATCATGATGCTTCGTATGAGATGAATCTACTGCACGAATAGAAAAACCATTTGGATATCGTAAATCTATATAAATAATTTTTTCTTTAAATTGTGAATCTATATGATCGTATGAGGCCACATAAGTTTCTAATCGATCTTGCATTTTCTCGCGTCCTAGCTCTAATACAACACCATCTTCTAAATGTATACGCCACGCTTGACGTGGTGAAAAATCTAACTGAACAATATTCTTCTGAATTGATCGTAGTAACTTACTAAAAATCAAATATTGCTGCGATACTTTATGTGAACTCTCTGCTGAACCAATGAATTTTGGTAATTTTTTATTTGTCGTAGCTATAAATATTTCTCCATAGGTATTTACAAGTTCTGAACCACCTCTTCTGGCAAGAACTATATGCTCTTCTAATTGAACCTCAATACTATTTGGCCAATGCCGACGAATATTGGCAGCACGGACCCAAGGCAATGTCTCAAATTTACTACCTATCATATCTAAATCTACTGTAAAAAAGTTCCCAAATTTATTGCGATTTATAAGATTACTTATTTGCTCTCTAGTTACATACTTAAAATCTTTTCCATTATTATCTCCAATAATCTTTATCTCTTTTAATGCAAAAACTGGTAAATTTATAATAGATGGGCTAAGGGTGGCGACAATAGCTAGCACAACAAACATAAAAAGGCTATTAGCCAATACATTTAATGCGCGATAATTATCCCACATGAGCTAACTCCAATATTTTTATTACAAGATCATCAAACGGTATACCTGCATTCTTTGCTGCCATTGGCACAAGACTATGATTTGTCATGCCCGGTGATGTATTAGTTTCAAGGAAATAAGGTTTATCAGAGTTGTCTAGTATTATGTCCACCCTTCCCCAACCCTCACACCCTAGAATTCTATGTGCTTGCAATGCTTTCATCTGAATTATATTCTCCAATTCGGGAGATAGTCCGCTTGGACAAAAATATTTAGTATCATGAGAAAGATATTTGGCCTTATAATCATATAACTCACCTGATAATTCTATCCGTACCAATGGCAGTGGGACATCACCAAGAATTGCAGCAGTTAATTCTATACCTTCTATATACTGCTCAGCCAATACCATAGAATCATGTTTAGCAACCATATGATATACATCTAGTAAATCTTTTGCAGAGGTTACTTTATACAATCCAATTGTAGAGCCCTCTCGTGATGGTTTAATAATAAGCGGCAAACCTAGATCCTTTACTACCATATCAAAATTACTCTCTGCGTTAAGCATTATATAACGGGGAGTATTAATACCTATCGATTGCCATAGTAATTTAGTTCTCCATTTATCTATAGCAAGCGCACATGCCATTACACCACTACCAGTATAAGGTAACCCCATAAGTTCCAATGCACCTTGTACAGTACCATCCTCACCATAACGTCCATGGAGAGCTATATACGCCATATTAAATTCTTTCTTTAAGAGCTCCTCGATAGGATTCCTTGCCGGATCAAATGGATGGGCATCAACCCCTCTACGATGCAATGCCTCAAGTACTGCCTGACCACTCTGAAGTGAGATCTCACGCTCAGCGGATCGCCCCCCAAGGAGAACGGCAATCTTTCCATAATTATTTGTACTCACAGCTAGTTATCCGTAAAAATAAATACACTCCTAGAAATTTGCACCTATAATAATTTATTTTATTTCTCCTATAATTCTAATTTCTTGTATTAATTCAATGCCAGTTTTCCTCTTTACTTTTGTACGCACTTCTCTAATCACAGACTCAATATCTTCTGCTATAGCATTACCTGTATTAACAATAAAATTAGCATGCTTAGTTGAAACCATAGCCCCACCAATACTAAATCCTTTTAAATTACATAATTCAATTAATCGAGCAGCATGATCACCAGGAGGATTACGAAATACTGAACCAGCGCTAGGTAAATTCAAAGGCTGGCTTCCAATACGCTCAGAAAGCAATGCTTTAATCTTTTTCTTAGATGCCACATTATTTCCTCTTTCTAATTTTAGCCATGCCCCTACAAACCATTCCTCTCTAGAATAATCAACAGATGGCTCAATGTTTGATCTTAAATTTACCTGACGATAACCAACCCTATACTCTTTTGCATCTCTATTCTTTAGATAACCCGACCTATTTAGTATCCGTACTCGCTCTATAATTTCCCATGTTTCTGAACCATAACAACCTGCATTCATTGCCAAAGCCCCCCCGACTGTACCAGGTATGCCCGCTAAAAATTCTGCCCCAGCTAAATTATGTAATGTGGCAAATTTTGCTACCTTTGCACATGTCACTCCTGACTCAGCATAAATCAACTTATCCTCATCACTATGTCCTTCCAGTAAAATATTATTTAATTTTGAATGGAGCAAGATCACTGTGCCACGTAAACCACCATCACGTACTAAAATATTACTACCCAGGCCAATAACACAAATTTTCTCACGCTTAGGTATACTAAATAAGAACTCAGCTAAATCATCTAAATCAGCTGGTATATAAATTCGCTCTGCCCTACCTCCCACACGCCAGGAGGTATATTTTCTCATTGGTTCATTAATACGCAATTCCCCACGCAGGCTTTTTTTATCCCATTGTTTTGTGTGGGACTGAGCATGCAATAATTTATCCACTTCTTTTATCCTCACAAGAATAATTCATAAGGCTCTGTGATACGATACTCACAGAACCTGCTCCCATAATTAATACTACATCTCTATTCTGTACAATATTCAAGATAGCTCTGGGTAATTCCTCTACAGCTTCTATAAAAATCGGCTCAACTTTTCCCTGTATCCTAATTGCCCGTACAAGTGATTTCCCATCAGCAGCAATAATTGGTGCTTCCCCTGCAGAATAAATTTCAGTTAATAATAATACGTCCGATGTTGATAAAACTTTTACAAGGTCCTCAAATACATCTCTAGTACGAGTATAACGATGTGGCTGAAATGCAACTATAAGACGGCGGCCAGGAAATGCTCCGCGAGCTGCATTAATTGTTGCCGCAATTTCTACTGGATGGTGACCATAATCATCAACAAGAGTGAAACTCCCGTTCATATCTTTTCTAAATATCTCAATCTCACCACAACGCTGGAAGCGTCGACCCACCCCCTTAAATGTATTTAATGCATTAATCATTGAACTATCTGGGATCCCTAATTCATTTCCCACTGCAATTGCAGCCAATGCATTTAATACATTATGCAGTCCTGGCAAATTAAGTTTTATATCAAGCTTACGAACCTTTTCATTCACTCTAACCACCGCTGTAAACTGCATCTTTCCTTTACAGTGAGTAATGTTTTCGGCCCTAATTTGTGCTGCATCTGACAAACCATATGTCATAATAGGTTTAGTAATAGCAGGAATAATCTGACGTATATTAGGATCATCTACACATAGAATTGCCAGCCCATAAAATGGAAGATGCTGTATAAAATCTACGAAGGCCTTTTTAAGCTTATTAAAATCATGATCATAAGCTTCCATATGATCATGATCTATGTTAGTGACCACAGCTAATACTGGTTGTAGATAAAGAAATGAGGCATCAGATTCATCAGCTTCTACTACAATAAACTCACCACTTCCTAATTTGGCATTAGCTCCTGCAGATTCTAATTTTCCACCAATAATAAAAGTAGGATCCATTTTAGCCTGTGCAAGAATACTTGCAATTAAACTCGTAGTAGTAGTCTTACCGTGGGTTCCTGCAATACCAATCCCTTGGCGCAACCGCAGTAGCTCTGCCAACATAATTGCTCTCGGAACTATAGGAATATTATTTCTTCGTGCTGCACTTACTTCTGGATTATCTGATTTTATTACACTAGATATAACTACTGCATCTGCTGAGTCAATATAATTACTTGCATGGCCAATATGAACAGTAGCACCCAAAGTTCTTATCCGTTTTGTCGTAACACTATCTAATAAATCTGAACCACTTATTTTATAGCCCAAATTTAATAAAACTTCAGCTATTCCACTCATACCTGATCCACCAATACCAACAAAATGAATATGTTTTACTTTATGCTTCATTCTTTATCTTTATAAGATATTAAAAAGGAATTTCTACTAAGTAGGCTACCTTATTATTCATTTGTAATCATTCCTATGCACTCTTCTGCTACTATTCTAGTAGCATTAGGCTTTGCTAATTCTCGTGCCTGCATTGCCATTCTCAATAATTTTTCTCGCGTAAAATTTGACAATAATTTAGCCAAATTATGAGGAGTTAATTCACTCTCAGATAACAACACTGCAGCACCATGACTACTTAGGAATCTTGCATTATATGTCTGATGATCATCTACAGCATACGGAAAAGGCACAAGAATACTTGCTACACCTGCAGAAGATAATTCAGAAACCGTAAGTGCACCAGCACGGCATAAAACTAAATCATTTTCAGAGTACTGGGCTGCAATATTATCAATAAAATCTATTAATTCACCTTTCACTCCAGCTTCTAAATAATTTTTATTTAAAGCCGTAAGGTGTGCCTTTCCAGCTTGATGAATGACTATTGGTCTCACATTCTCCGGTATCAATCTCAAAGCTTGCGGTACGACAATATTTAATACTTGAGCACCTAAGCTTCCACCTATTATTAAAAGCTTTAAATTTCCGTTCCGCCCTTCATACCGTCTTTCTGGTACATCTAATTGCTTAATCTCAGTACGTATTGGATTCCCAGAGAAAACCACATTTCTCTTATCTTTAATAGAATTAGGAAATCCTATTAAAACTCTATCTGCAAACTTGGCTAATATCTTATTTGTAAGGCCGGGTATTGAATTCTGTTCATGAATTAATAAAGGGATATTGAATAATGAGGCCATAACCCCTCCTGGAAATGCTGGATAACCCCCCATACCCAATACCACATCTGGACGTAAAATAAATAAGATCTTTGCGCTTTGAAAGAATGCAAATAGCATCCTTATAGGAAGAGTAAGCCAAGTCATTAAATTTTTTCCACGCAAGCCCGAGAAATTAATAAATTTAATATCATGCCCTTTTTTTAAAACCAATGATTCTTCCATTCCACCTTTTGTTCCTAACCACACTATTCTCCAGCCATCCTTCTTTAAATAATCTGCTACTGCCAACGCTGGAAAAACATGACCGCCAGTTCCTCCTGCCATAATTAAGATAGTGTGTGCCACACCTAAAATCCTATAATTATTTTTTGGTAACAACTTGCTTTCATATTTTATACCCTTTCATTAACTGGCGATTTTCCCAATCAACCCTTAATAAAATTGCTAGCGCAATGCAATTAGCAACAATACCACTACCACCAAAACTCATTAATGGCAAAGTTAACCCTTTTGTCGGCAAAATACCCATATTTACACCCATGTTGATGAAAGCTTGTATTCCTATCCATACTCCAAATCCTTGGGCTACTAATGCAGAAAAAAATCGGTCACGTATTGCTGCTTGACGACCTATGACAAAGGATCGTATCACTAGCAATGAAAATAACACTACTACAACCATTACCCCAATAAAACCAAGTTCCTCAGCTATTACTGCAAGCAAAAAATCAGTATGCGCTTCTGGTAGATAGTATAATTTCTCTACACTCCCACCTAATCCAACACCTTCCCATCCG
>TARA_B100000686_G_scaffold353949_1_pt1 | contig 22742 bp, 20 predicted proteins | sample TARA_B100000686 | Tara Oceans TARA_B100000686 (sample SAMEA2622733) | marine metagenome | biome: marine biome (ENVO:00000447); feature: marine epipelagic mixed layer (ENVO:xxxxxxxxx); material: "saline water (ENVO:00002010), including plankton (ENVO:xxxxxxxx)" | depth 150 m | reverse complement strand
ATGGTGTCTTCTTTAGCATTTCTGGTGTGAACAACGAGAGGCAGTTGCACAGATTTCGCTGCCTCAATGTGTAGTCGAAATCTATTTGTTTGGTGATGAGCTGTGTTAGTGTCACGATAATAATCTAACCCTGTCTCACCAATACCAACGATTTTGGGGTGTTTCGAGTGCCATTTGATTTCATCGAGTGTAATTTCTTGTTCTTCACCGGGATTTAAATTAGGATGAACTCCGACAGTGCCAAAAATGTTTGGGTATTTTTCAATAATTTTAACTATAGAATCAAGACCTGCGCGATCCACGCTGACGATCAAAATAGATTTGACACCATTATCATTCGCGCGAGTTACAGTTTCATTTACATCGTCCAAAAAGTCATTGAAGTTGATGTGACAGTGCGAATCAACAAGGTAATTAGCTGTCATGGTGTTTCGCCAAATTCATTGTTACTCAGATCAACAATTGTCGATTCTAAAAATAGTTTTTCATCGGTCGCATTAACGGGCCAGGTAAGAAAGAGTCCGACTTTTCGGTAAATCCTTAAACATGTGATTAATCCTATATTTCTGTAGAGAAGCGTACCAGTTTCCGAGCTTTTAATGCCAACACTTGCGCGAAAAGCATTTATGATTTCTATTTGCAACCATCTTAATATTAGTCGTGTATCGTTGTCGCTCCATTTTTTAATAAGCTCTGCCAAGGGGATTTGATTTCGGACAATGAGGTGAAGATCATGAGGCAATGTTTTAAGCATCATACTGCCTTCATTGTTATGAATATCGTGCGCATGGAATGGTGAGTTCCCGCTTAGCTGGAGTAATGTTTGTGCGTCAGCTCGCTCAATGCCTAGTTTTTGACAAAGCCAATCTAAACTAATTTCCTCGTTCGGCAGCGGTATAGAAAGCTTGACACACCTTGAGCGTATTGTTGCAGGAAGTAAATATGCTTCTTTAATCAAGATAAAGAAATATGTATTTAATGTCGGTTCTTCCAAGGTTTTTAACAAGGCATTTGACGCATTAATGTTTAATTCTTCAGCTGGATGGATTATCACAACTTTTGCTGCTCCGTAATGTGCACTTACCGAGAGGTTACCTATCAAATCACGAATTTGTTCTACACTTATAATTCTCTTTGCAATTTTACGCTTACTTCTTTCTTTCTCAGTACTAAGTTGGTACCGACTTGCTGCCTGAATGAAATTGTGAGAATTATCAAGCATAGAATGCTCATTTGTAATCAGATGATAATCTGGATGGGTTCCAGCCATAAAGAGATGGCAAGATGAACAAACCACACAGTCTTGATCTTCTTTAGCGGCTTGGCAGAGGAGCTTGCGCGCAAATGCATTTGCGAGCTCAAATTTACCGACGCCTTGTGCACCATTAATTAAAAGCGCAGTCGGAAATTTAGTCTTATCAGTATATGACTCGTTGAAAATTTTTTGAAGCCAGGGAGGTAATGTAGTCATATTAATTTTTTCAAAATAATTTGCTTACATGATTCCAGATTGCTTTATGTATAACTTCGATTGAATCTGAAGCATCAATCAAGCGAATTCTAAGAGGTTCCTCACGTTGACGGGTTAGATAGGCTTGGCGTACACGCTCTTTAAAAGCCTTTCCTAGCTTCTCAAAACGATCAGGATTACACCCTCTTTTGTTAACTCTATTTAAACCTTCTTCGACCGGTAAATCTAACAGTAAAGTTAAATCTGGCTGCATTCCTTTTTGAACGAGTTTTTCTAGCTGAAGGATACTTTCAGAATCTAATCCGCCTCCACCACCTTGATAGGCAAAAGTAGCATCTGTAAATCGGTCACATAGAACCCAACACCCTGTTTCCAGGGCGGGCAATATAGTTGTTGATAGATGATGAGCGCGCGCTGCGAACAAAATTAACATCTCCGTGTCAGGATCAGTTGAAAACTCCCCTTTAAGCAGAAGCTGTCTTAATCGTTCTCCTAATTGAGTCCCCCCCGGTTCTCGAGTTTTTACCACTTCTATTCGGTTATCAATCAGTCGTTTTTCTAAAAGATCTAATTGGGTAGTTTTTCCTGACCCATCCCCTCCTTCGAAAGTAACTAAACGACCGTTTTTTTTGTCATTGATGCTATCTTCGGAAAATAATACATTCATTTTTGATATTGATCTACAGCCTTACGATGCTCTTCCAATGTTTTTGAAAACTTATGAGTGCCATCACCTCGAGAAACAAAAAATAAATCTTCAGTCCATTTAGGCTGTACTGCTGCCATTAATGATTTCATGCCTGGATTTGAGATTGGAGTAGGAGTTAGGCCTCGTCTTAAATATGTATTATAGGGCCCATCTAACTTTAAATGCTGATGGCGGAGATCTCCATCAAATGTGTTTCCTAAACTATAGATTATAGTAGGGTCTACTTGTAACGGTATTTTTTGTCTGAGCCGGTTAACCAGAACTCCGGAAATATGAGCTCGCTCTTCCTCTTGACCTGTCTCCTTTTCGATGATTGAAGCAAGAATTAATGCGTCATATTGATTTTTTAGCGGAAGTCTATCGAATCTCAAGCTCCATGCCTTATCAAGTTCCTTTTCCATCATAGCATAGGCTCTCATCAAAACTGATGAGTGTGTTTCTCCACGCACCGAATAGTAGGTATCCGGGAAGAAAATTCCCTCTAGATGATTTCTACGACTACCAATTTTTTTTAACACCTCTTGATCTGTTAAAGCAGAAATATCAGAAACTAGATGTTCCATGCTATCTAATAATTGGATAATTTCGTCATACGTCCATCCTTCAATCAGTGTTATTGGGTACGAAATTACTTTGCCTCTCACTATCATTTGTAGAAATTGTGCCGCAGAAGAGCCTTTCGAAATTTGATATTCGCCAGCCTTGATTTTTCGAGTCTCGCCTTTTAAGGACGAAAAGACAATAAAGGGCCACTCTGCAGTAATAATGTTGTGGTCAACTAGAATTTCAGCTACTTGACGGTTATTGCTACCTGGAGAAATTAAAATTATGTGATCGTCGATGGCCAGCTTATTATGCATTTGGCCGTAAGCCCACCATGCGCTCATAACTAGAAGGATGGCTATCACCAGTAATGTCGAGACCAAGATATATTGAATTTTTCTGATATTGGCAAACATAGCACTATCAATTCAGAAATAACTCATGCCGCAATGTCGCCCTATCGATTCGGGCCTCTCATCATTGGGAAGGGTTGCCATCTAGTAAGGGGCATACGTGGAAGCACAGATGGATTAACGGCGCTCATTGGCCACTTGCCCTGTAACGCCAGTGCTACCTCGCGAGCCGCTCGTTCTCGTCCTGCGGGTCTCATGCGAGTGGTAGCAGATGCAGCGTGGGGTGTAAGCACAACATTTGACAACGATAATAACGGATTATTAATGCTTGGTGGCTCTTCCTCTAAAACATCTAGGCCAGCGCCCGCTATAATGTTATTCTCAAGCGCATCGATTAGTGCAGCCTCATCTACTACGCCACCCCGACTGCAGTTTACCAATATTGCAGTTGGCTTCATTGTGTCTAATTCTTTACTGCCAATAATTTTCTTGGTTTCTTCATTGAGTGGCGGATGCAGCGTTACATAATCAGAGCGCACTAAAAGTTCAATCATCGACACTGGTTCAACCTCCTCACCCGTTATCTTAAGTTCAGATACGTAAGGATCATGGGCAATAATGTGGAAGCCAAACGATTTTGCTCTTCGAGCGACCGCTGTACCAATGTTACCAAAGCCAACGATACCAAGAGTTTGCCCCCAAAGCCGCGGTAATTTTGCTAAAATTGGTCGACCTTTGGCCCACTGACCTTCTCGTACTATCTGGTCTATTTCTCTTAATCGTCGACCAGCAGCCAATAAAAGCATTAAGGTATGGTCAGCTGTCTCCTCGATGAAGACATCTGGTGTATTAGTCACAACGATTCCCGCTCGTGTAGCTGCATCTACGTCAACCATATCCGTGCCAACACTACCTACGGCAAGAATTACGCATTTATCTAATTTTGAGATAATGGCTTCATCGAGATAAATACCCCAAGACACCAATATTGCGTCTGCATCACGAGCTTCATCTATCAGTTTCTCAATATTATCAGGCGGAATCTCGACTATTTCTGGCTCTGGCTCAACGGATCCCAAGGCCCCTAATTCTAATCGATAACGTTCTCGTATTAATGTGGAGTCTACTGTTGGATGATCACTGCTTCTTTCATCCCAACCTGGCGCTTCCTTAGCTGTCAGGGGCAGTTGTACTATTACCTTTTTTCTCATATTGAAGATCTGCCTTGAATAGTTTTATAGCACCAACATAGCGAAAGAATGAGGCGGTATTTCAAGCGGTTTAAATTTAAGATCAAAGTTCTGGTGATTTATAAAAACATTTTCCTGATTGATCGCCGTATTCGTAGCAAGAGGAGAGTCTCCTTTAACTAAGTAGATTTCCCCAGAAACAACTGAACTGTTTAGCGTAATATTAACTTTATCAGTTTCATGACGATTAATTATTGATAAATAGATTTTCCCCGTTTCACTCTCCATAGTAGCTGCCGCATCAATTACCGGAATAGCATCGTAAGCGGGTAAGGTTCCGGCAGCCTCCGTTGAGAAGGTAGGACTCTCCACATTACACTGGATTGATTTCTCGCCCCGAAACTTAGTGAAAAGTTCAAGCACTAACGCTTGCGGCATCTTCCACGTGCTGGGTGGCCCATCAGTAGTTTTTCCATTAGCTAGCCAATAAGTGCTCTGTGGGCCCCCATCTGTTTGAAACGACCAATTGTACGTGGGAGTTACCCGATATGGAGCCATGGCATTAATTAAATTATAGATGCACGATCTTTTTATTTTCCCCGGTCTTCGAATGAGACCATTCATTACTCCACCAACGTAAATTCCATCCGCTAAATCATAATTGCCTATAAAATCAGGGGCTTTGGCATCGACATAGGTATTCCATTCATCAAATGCTATTGGTACATTCGGTGCGCCTGCGGAGGTCAGTACATCAATCGTTTGATCTATCATTGATTCTACTTCGATTGAGCAAGCCACTTTTGCATTGTATAGATTTCCACCGTCCGGCTTATTTCTCATCATTTCGGTTCGTATTGAATAATAATGAAGGGAGAGTTCCTCTAATTCGCTCCCACAATGCTTTGCAAGCATTTCATTCCATCTGCCATATAAGTCTATAGGAACTCCTACGGCAATTAACTCAATATTTGGATCCGCAGCACGCATTGCTCGTGAAAACTCGAGATACTTACGGGCATATGTTTCAGGGTCTACATGCCCAACCTGCCAATTACCAAAAAGTTCATTCCCAACAAACCAGGTCTTCACATCATAGGGCTCGACAAAACCGTTTTCTATTCTTAATTTTCCATATTCAGTATTTTTACTACCGTTGCAGTAAGAAACCCACGCTGCCGCTTCTTCTGGAGTCCCATCCCCCATATTTACTGTTAAAACTGGGTCGGAATTTAGCAATCGACAAAGCTGGATGAATTCATCCGTGCCGACATCATTCGGTTCCAATAAATTAAACGCTGGATCCAATCGCGTCGGTCTTTTATCGATAGGACCAACGCCATCTAACCAATGATATGCTGATACGAAATTTCCTCCTGGCCATCGTAGAAAAGTAGGACTCCAATCCTTTATAACATTAATTACATCTTTTCTATGGCCTAATACATTGTCGTCAGGCATCACAGAGGTGCATCCAATTCGCAGGCTTCCGATGCCAGTGAACGTTATTGCTAAAATTCCATTTGAATTTGTGCGTTGCGCTTTAAGTACTGTTTCATAAGTAGCCCAATCATTAGGAATTTTGGTGATCGACCAATTTTCCCCGTCTAAATCAACATCTACTTCATCAATAGGGCCTCTGAGGACCAATCTGATTTTATAACTTCTATCCTCTTCCAAAAATAAATTTTCTTGTTTTATTCCATGCGATCTACCGTCATCTATTTCAACGGTAATTCTTTGGCACTGACGACCAGAGTAGAAAACAGTGTTGTCATGGACGAATCGGACTATATTTTTGTCAGGGTTGATTGGCAACCATGGGCGCACTACACCAAAGCCTGAATATTCGTGGCGTAAACCTTCTTGTAGCCCAATATACATATGATCTTGACCTGCGAATTTCCGGTCTTGCAGCATTTCGGACCAATGCCCGCCATAGATTGACTGTCCATAATGCTCAAGATTAGCACCATACAAATGATTATGGATTTCTCCTAATATGCTCGTCGCGTCGATTGTTATTTGAGCGGAAGTTGCCAATTTAAATCCTCAAATAATTATCTTGCAGTGGCCATCGGATAGTTGATTACGATAACTGCTCAAATTAAAGCTCCTTCTTTGAAGGGAGAGCCATTTTAATGACTGTATATACTGCGCCGCCGATAATCGCTCCTAATATAGGGGCAATAATATATACTGACAACCAACCTCCCCTCGGTCCAGGAATCGCAATTTCGTTCCATCCCAGAAAGTATGCTACTACTCTCGGTCCAAAATCCCTGGCCGGATTTAACCCTGCTTGAGTTAATGGTGCAATCACTGAAATAATTGCTGCTACTCCAACACCGATCAATACCGCCGCCGCTGCACTTGGGGGTCGCGATGGATTTCGGTCGCTCGTAAGTGAAAATACTAGCAAAGCTAACATCGCAGTACCGACAACCTCCGCTATAAATGCAGTGCGTAAAGTAACGACCCTCCACGCATCTTCAGCTGTACCAAAAATTGCTGGATTGGGGAAATATTCTCCAAAAACCATCGCGCTGAGCTCGCTTCCTGGCCCTCCACGTAGCAGACCATTAACTCGTTCAAATTCAATTATCGCATCTGAAAACATGCCATAAAGAATAAGAGAAGCTGTTGCTGCCCCTGCTAATTGGGCTAACCAATATGGAACTACTCGTTGCCATGGAAACCGATCAAAAATAGCAAATGCAGCTGTGATAGCAGGATTGATATGCGCTCCCGATAGTGAGCCCGCAGTATATATTCCTAAACTTACGCCAAAAGCCCACACAACTGCAACTTGCCATAAACCAGCTTGGGCTCCAGTAACAACAGCTGCGTTTACGGCGCCCACTCCGAAAAAGACAAGGATAAATGTGCCTACGTATTCGCCAAGCAAAGCACGCCAAAGTCTCATTTCAATTATTTCCTTTGTGAGTTTCTTGTTTCATGTGAACATTCTCATTATCACGGGCTGACTTATTTGTTTTTAAATTCTACTGGAACATTAGTTGAACCGTTAAATTCTGTGTTTATAAAACTGCCACTTTTATCAATCACAACATCTGTCAAAATAGTTTGCGTAAGATCCGCATAATCAAAATTAGCTCCCTCTAAGTTTGCTTGCGATAAATTAGCGCCAGTCATCTGCGCTAAAGTTGCTATAGAGTTCGAGAAATCAGTGTTATAAAAATCCGCTCCGTATGCTCTAGCCCAGGATAAAATTGCTCCGCTAAATGAGGCATTTCTGCTATTTACCCATGAAAGATTAGCGTAACTAAGTTGGGCATTTTGAAAATTAGCGTCACTTAAATTGGCTTCCGACAAATCAACACTCATCAAATTAGAGTTGCTTAAGTTAGCGCCTCTCAGGTTAGCTCCGCGCAGAACAGTTGCTGCTGGACTTGGGTTTCCAATGCCAATCGATCCGAAGTTACTTGCTGTTAGATCAGCACCTTCTAAAACCGCTTGTGTTAGATCGCTGTCTTGAAATACTGTGTTGTCGAGCGTAGCATCAGTTAAATTTGCTTTTACCAAGGATGATCCCGGCAAAAACCCGTTACTAAGAATAACCCGCTCAAGTCTAGCCGTATTTAAATTAGCCTTGATCATGCTAGCAGAATGAAGGATAGCATCGCGAACATCAGCTCGCGTCAGATCAGTTCCGTCTAAAAACGCTGAAGACAAATCGGCTGATTTCAAATTAGCCTCTCGCAAATACGCTTCCCGAAGATCGGAATTGCGAAGAGAAGCTCCCTCGAAATTTACACCTGTTAAATTTGCTCCCGTCAAAATAACTCCGTCTAAATTCTGGCCTCGGAAGTCTCTACCGGAGAGATCTACACCGGGATAGAACATTGTTTCATCATAAGCAGATACTGACGCTAAGCCAGATAACGATATTAGTAGTCCTATGGTGAATACAATAACCCAGATATTTTTTATTGTCGTGATAATCATGAAGCAACATTTCTGGGTAGAAAAGTCATTTTTTTAGTAAACTCTGCTGCAGGCTGAACTTTCTTTATATCAGCCCACACACCCTTGTAGTAAGGTATTGTCGTAGATGGATCGACATGATCTGATACCAAATCTGCTACTGAGCCTTTAGGGTGTCCAAACAACATGAATGTATGTCCAGGTTTCACTGCGTCTGTGATGTATACCATCGCTTCAACACTGCCCATATCATTGAATATCTCGACCATATCTCCTGAAGACACGATAAGCTCAAAAGCGTCAACTGGATTAATCTCGATAAATGGAACCGGATTGTGCTCAAGAAAATATGGAATCCTTTGGTGATGATACAAAGTTTGCCAAATATGATTTGCCCTTCCATTATTGATCCAAAATCTATGCTTTCGCCGTTGTCGTGATACTTTTGCTGCGTAGCCATGCCATGGTTGGGGTGCAAAAATAAATCTAGCCTTACCTGTTGCTGTAAAAAAATGACCATCTTCATGCATTCTTACAGTTCCAACGGGTGTTTTATTAATTAGCCTCGTTGGTGTTTGTATGCCTTCGTTGCCCAACGTTCTTAGTAAATCATAAGTAACTCCTGCATAACCTTCCATGGGGTCTTGCTTCGTTCCTTTGAATTGATATCTTGCATGTATGAATACATCTTCATCTGTTTTCCAGTCGTAATCCAGAAATTTACTACTCATTAGTGGATTACGGTCTGCCTCATAGAGTTCATGCAGCTTCTTCGCATATTTCGAAATTATTTTCCAATCGGGTAAAGATTCACCTGGAGGGTCCATGAATTTAGGGTAAAGTCGCAACCGCCTTTCGCCATTTATCGAGGTCATATTCATTTCGCCCCATTGCGCGGCAGGTAATACTAGATTAGCTAACTCGTTTGTTGCTGTTGGGTAAATATCCTGTCCGATTAAAAACATACCGCCATCTTTTAAACCGTCTACGATTTTAGCTACTCTATTCCCAATATCTTGACCTTCACTCTGCTCTATTGCCCTGGAAACGATATTAACCCGCTCTTGAATTTGTTTTGTAATAGCCTCAGATCGTAACGTGGTTAGAACAGGGTTGCATCCTCCAACCCAATAACATTTCACTTCTCCACGGCGAACTGCCTCGTCTACGTTCTTAGCAGGGCGCCCACCAGGATACGGTGGTCGGACATAAGCTTCCTGATGCCCTCCTAGCCTGCTGATTCCAGTGCCAGGTTTTCCAATATTACCGGTCAAAAGTCCTAAATCAACAATTGCTGCGATATTTTCATAATTCTTTAGCCCCCAAATTAACCCTTTCTCATAATGAAAAAGAGTGCGCTTTCGGAAATTTCCGTTCTTAGTTCGAGCTATCCACTCCGCTGCCTGATAAATCTTATCTATTGGAACGCCCGTGGATTTTGAGGCCTCCTGAAGAACTATTTCAATTGGCCTGTCAACGGCGAGAGTTGATCGTTGATAGGCTTCAAAAGTCTGCCACTCCATATTTCTTCTGATAAATCCGATGTCATGCCATCTATTCTCAAGGATGACTCTCGCGATGGCATTCAAGAGTTGGATATCGGTTCCAGGTTCTATTTGCAAATGCAGCACCCTATTCTTGCCACCAGCAACTTCGGCTGTTGCAACCGACATCGTTCGCCGTGGGTCGACAATAATGATCCTACCTGATTCGGTAGGTTCCTCTCCAAAAGCTCTTAATTTCTCAGGGCGTGTCGATCCGGCAAGGTTGGGGGTCATTTGATTCAAAAAATAATTGGTTTGTGTTTCATATGGATTAGCCCCTACTATGACAATGGTATCGGCAAGCCCTGCATCTGCATAAGAATTAGTCAACGGGACGATTCCGGCATCGCCTGCAGCGTGAACCTCGCTGTTATACGCAGGACGGTTGTGAATTGATGCAGTGCTCGTGCCTATCCCGCTGAAAAAGAATCGCCCGACTGCCCAATTGTTTTCAAAACCTCCTCCTCCACCTCCGTGGTCAAAAAATTTCATCCCTATTGCATCAGGTCCCCAACGATCTATCACTGCCTTGATTACACGGGAACCAAGCTCTATGCCCTCATCCCAGGTGATTTCAACGTGTGACTGCCCTCTTTTTAACAAGGGCATTTTTAATCGATCTTTTGTAGGTTGGTTAGGTGCGTACAATGTTTTAGCTAAACCTCCCCCTCTTACAGACGACAATCCTTTGTTAACTGAACATTGTTTATCTGGGATAATTAAAATATTGAATTTTTTGCCATCACGATCGACCACTTCTGCGTGGCTAGATGGTGGCAACCACGAATCCATGATAGTAAGTTGTTTTTCGTAGTTTGTGTTTAAAGCATTTCTTTTTGGTGACGGGCCGCCATTCTGTCCGACCGGCCAACGAAATACACGATAGCCACAACCAACAATGCAGAATTGACAGACTGTGTTAAATTCTTCCGCATCTCTAGGGGGTAAGGGCACAGAATTCATATTCTTACCCTCTAGATGATGTTTGTTTGCCGACCGTATATTAGGCCATCAATATTATAGGCCTGCACAATGCCGTCCGAAATGCGTAACATAATTTGTGGGAGCGCCTGACTGGCTTGACCAATAATCATAGTGCCTGCTCGCGATGGATCAAAAGTACTCCAATGGCATGGACAAATTAACATCTTTCTCTCTGGTCGGTAGCTGACAGGGCATCCTTTGTGCGTGCATAACTGCGAATAGGCAACGATTTCATTATTCGGCCCTATGCCGTTGATCGCAGAATCGTCTAATCTAATTAGCACTGCCGGAGAAGATTTGTCTGGATAGGCAAAATATAAAAGTGTTCGAGGTTCTATATCATTTAGCGGTGCTATATCTAGAATTGGAAATTGTTTCTCTACCAAATCAGAACTCGCACTATTTGAAACTGAAACGCTAGGAATCACTGCGCCCGCTACCCCTACCTTAATAAAATCACGTCTATCCATTTCACTCAATCCCAAGATGCATACAAATTGCAATCATGAAAATCCGAAAATTCGGGCTCTGAAGAAGAAAGTATTGCAAATCCGTTACGACCACTTGATTGAGTATCAGTATCTTGCTCTATGACAGATCGATTACCGATGAACTTGTCGCTAATAATATTCGTTACGATTACGTACCATGCTCCGCCTGGAATAGTTATGCCTTCTTTTGGTCCCAACCGAGTACTCATTGCGCGCGCAGTCCTCCAGTCTACTAGAATTTCCATGCTATCTGGCTCTAGAGAGTTAACTATAGTTAATCTTTGTTTTTTCCAGGCATGAGAACGCCCTATTAAAGCTATATCAATTTTAGGTGTCACGCATAAGATTGCATGTCTATTTTCACCTTCGATGTTCAAATTCTCGTAAAATAAATCAGACGCCGAAACTGCAAAACAGCCTGGGGTTATATCACCATTTGATAGTTCAGCGACTTTATCCAAAGCTTCCCCTGAAGTTAACAAAGTCGGCGGTGACCACGGATAGTCCTTAAGGTTTACGTGATCAAAATCTGGTAATGGGAAACGTTTTGCCCACATGTCTTCACTCCTCTCCATGCTTGAATGTTTATAAAGTACCATTACAAAAGCTTTGGGGGTGACTATACAACATATAATAAAATTGGAATATATCGTTTCGAGGATTCTAGTAAAAGCAGGTCGGCCTAGTAATCATATTTTCGGGTGCGAAATTCGTATTACACGCATACGTTTTTTGCATGATTATCTCGTGTACCATACCCCTCATATGGAACTTATGTCCCACATAAAAAACATTTATGAAAGTGCACAAGTTTTGACACCTACCCTACTACTTTTATCGATAACACTATACAAATTACAAAGTCACAAGAAATGAACACAAGTCGAAATCCTGATCTTAAAAATGCCGTTAACACTCTCCTAGATAATTGGACAATAGAAGTTACTCCTGGCGGGGCAAAAAAAATTGATGACTTTCGAAATTATCTCAGGCTAGGCACCACTGTCTATATTACGTTTTTGCCAGGCTCAGACTTTGCAGACACTCTTGAAATCGCATTGCGACTAAAAGAAGAAGGCATGAAGCCAGTACCTCATTTAGCAGCACGAAGTATCCCGAGTTCATCCTGGCTTAAAGATAATCTTGATCAACTGAAAACCAAAGTAGGTTTGGATCAAGTTCTTCTAATTGGAGGCGGAGTAGATAATCCCGTAGGTGATTTTTCCGATACAATGCAACTATTAGACACTGGATTATTCGAAGAGTTCGAAATACCGAATATTGGAATTGCCGGCCACCCTGAAGGCAGTCCCGATATTTCCGATGAAAACATCAAAAGCGCATTACTTTGGAAAAACGATTATGCTAAAAGAACTGGGTTTAATCTATGTATAACAACTCAGTTTGTTTTTGAGGCTGGCCCAGTTATTGAATGGGAAAAACGTGTACGCGAAGAAGGTAATACTTTGCCAATCCGTATCGGAATTCCAGGCATCGCAACTATTAAAACACTGCTTAACCATGCGCGCGCATGCGGAGTTGGCCCATCGATTAGATTTCTCACAAGGCAGGCAAAAAATGTTGCTAAACTAGTACAGCCATCCAGTCCCGATATATTGCTCCTAAATTTGGCTAGACATCAAATTGATAATGAATCGTTAATCAATGGAATACACGTTTATCCGCTAGGCGGGCTAAAAAAATCTGCGGCATGGTTTGCAACCGTTGGTGACGAGAAATATGAGCTCAATGATGAAGGTGACCAAATGATTTTTAGCGCTAATGATGAGTAGTAATCGCTTATACGTAACATCTTAATACCGGAGATACATGTGGTTCAAAATCCTAAGCATTTTTCTGTTAGAAAATTATTTTATAGGAGGAATAATGGCAACTAAATACTGTATTCTTTACTGGCAAGAAATACCTTCTTTCGTCGAGGCTACTGACGGTGAGACAAAACAAAAAATACAATTAAGCGACCGATTTCAGGAACTTATTGATAAAGCCGCTATGAGGCGAAAACTCGCGGGCACTGACGCATACCTAGAAGGTTTCAACAAAGGAGAACAAACTGAAGCATCTGGAAGCCCAGAAGAGGTGGCCAAGATGATCAGTGACAAACTGGAAACAGATTTTGACGCTATTTCTGAAGCAGCACTCGCGAAACGGTAATCATAGTTCCGATTCTGAGTAAGCTTTTTAAACGAAGAACAAAATACCTAACTGATGTCTAGTTAATAAGTGGAATTATCCTCAAACTGCGCGGTTTTCCGGCCGGAAATTAGCGGTATCGATCCTGATACCATACTACGTATTCATGGTTACAAGGAGCCAGATAAAGTAAAACCGGTCATAAGAGATACTGCCAAAACTATGTTGACGACGGGAATGTCTTTATTTGAACCTGTAATCTACTATCGTGAAGTTCAGATTCAATCATTAGACGGCCCAGATCTTCATCTTAATGGAAATGCTGTCACCTTCCGTAACCCTGATTTTGATGCATTATTAAGCGGATGTAGCCATATAGTGGTATTTTTACTTACCCTAGGATACGCGCCAGATAAGAAATCCACTGAACTAGTATCAACAGATGATTTATTGGAAGCCGTTTTTTTGGAAACCGCATGTTGGCTAGGTATTGAGCGTGCTACCCGTTGCTTTGCAGATGAGGTTCGGGCCACCGCGGAAATCAATAACTGTCGTATCACTCGAAGACTTGCCCCGGGTTATAAAGATTGGGCATTAACAGATCAAAAGCATTTGTTTGCCCTATTTGAGGGCACTGATATGGAAATTACACTTCTTGATGGTGATTGCATGCAGCCAAAAATGTCGAGATCTGGGATTTATGGTATTGCACCGAAAGTAAAAAATTGAGAATGTTTATTTATATTTAATGAATTTAAGGTCCTATTTAATCAAAAACGTCTTGAAGCAAATACTAAAAAACGCAGGAGAATATACATGTCGTTACCAAAAGATCGGTTATTAATAATTGGCGAAAACTTCAATGCCACCCGAAAAATTAAAGTTACAAGTCCCAAGGTTTTTAACGAGGATGGAAAATTTGGTATCGCGTATACCGACCTAGATGGGACAAAAAAGTTGCTCGACTGTACCGATATTTTCCCTGAAGACCCAAACGAGCAGAAAACATTTCTAGTCCCACATATCGCTCAAGCACTCCGAACTAAAGATATGGATTATATCCGTTGGATTATTCGATCTCAGGAAGAAGCTGGAGCACACATCATTGACCTATGTGTAGACGAAATGTCGGTGTATCCCGAAGAACGTTACGAGTGGATTAGATGGTTGGTGCAAACCGCACAATCTATTACTGACTCTATCGTCTCCATTGACTCCTCTGATTCCGAAACGATTAGAGCAGGACTAGAGGCGCATGATGGTAGTAAGAGCCGACCAGCTATTAATTCGTTCAATCAAGAAGATGGAAGGCAAGTTTTGGTTGATATGGCAAAGGAACGGAACGCAATTTTATTTGCGAACGCCAGCGGTAATTCGGGTATGCCCCAAGACGGAATTGAGCGGGTAGAAAATCTTGAAAAATGTATGGATCAAATGGAAGCGGGTGGTATTCCAATGGAAGATCGGTTTTTAGATCCACTGGTGTTCCCGATTGGGGCCGGTCCTGAATTTGGAAATCATTACTTAGATGCCGTACGCGAATTAAGAACGCGATATCCTAAAGTTCACATTTTCGGTGGGCATAGCAACGTATCCTTTGGCCTTCCTCGGCGAAAACTTGTTAATCATACTTTTGTTACGTTGTCCGTAATAGCCGGCTGCGACTCTCTTATGGTGGATCCTGTCATGAATCCCCCTGTTATTTTCGAGGATTTTAAATACGCTGCGGAAGCACTCACCGCTAAAGATGAATTTTCAATTAAATTCCTTAAGTACTGCCGCGGGCAGATTCAAAATGCGAAAAAATAGCGTTGCAACCATAATATATTAATGATATATTCATAATATCCTAACAATTTGGGGTTGGAGAAATCTAATGAAAGAACTTTTGCCGAGAGAACGCTTTGCACGTGCAGTACGTCGCGAACCCGTAGACCGAGTTCCCGTCTTATACAGAATGAAAAGCGAGGCTAAACAGAAAATTGCGCGAATCTATGGTATTGGAGATGCTAGCACGGGCGTTAAACACAACCCCGAAGTGGAGCTACGACTTGGCAATGATGCAATTATTTACCAAATTGGAATTAATGCTCAGTTCTCACATCGCCCTATTCCCATCGGAGAGACATGGTCAAGCCATTGGAATGTTGGCTACGGTAAGAGCGGATTGGAAGGCCGTAACGAAGAAGAGGAGAAAGAGTTTCAGCAAACCCAAGAGTTTTGGGGGCCTGCTAAAGTAGTGCCTGAGAATTTTCCTAACTTCCACCCAATAACGTCGATGGAGGATCTTAAGAACTACGAATGGCCCGATCCTAACGACCCTGAATTGCTTGCACCTATCAAAGACCTTTGTGCCAAATACCAAGATGACTACTTTATTATAGTTGACCTATCTTCTACTCTTATTGAGGCAGCTTATGCTCACCTTGTGGGTACACAAAATTTCTTTTTAATGCTTTTTGATCAACCAGAATTAATTCATGGCGTATTAGATGGCTTAACTGAATACTATACAGAAGTAGGAAAAAACGCGATAAAACTAGGTGTTGATATGATTCGAGTTGGTGATGATGTAGGTGCCCAGCAGTCAATGATGCTATCACCGGCGCAATGGCGTGAATTAGCTAAACCGCGTTTCCAGCATATGTTTAATGAATTCCGTAAAGAAAATTCAGATATATACATCAAACTTCATTCTTGTGGAGATTATTCACCAATACTTGGTGATGAAGTGGATCTGGGAGTTGATTTATCAGGACTCATGCAGCCGACTGGGGGGAATAAAGATCAGGTTGGCATTAAAAAGAAATATGGTAATGACATAGCGCTAATTGGAGGTTTATGCGTCCAACGGTTACTCCCACGAGGACAAGTCGAGGACGTCCGAAAAGGAGTGCACGATGTGATTAAGAACCTGGGGACTGGTTATGGCTACATATTCTCTCCAGCGCACTATATTTTAGCGGATGTCCCGGTTCAAAATATCTATACCATGATCGAAGCTCAAAGAGAATTTGGGACCTATGGCAAATATCCTTTGAACTAATTTTTGTATTTCACCCAACTAGAACTATCTACATCGGTAAGGAGAAATAAATGCCTGAAGCAGAATTTTTGGCACCAACGGATGGCGATCCAGTATTAAAAGAGCCTGAAGGATGGCAGGAACGCGCTCCTGACGGATGGGAGTGGAAAAGCTTATGGGAAGCGGTAGAAACTGGCGATAATACCTATACTGATGAATTCGTAAAAAAGGCTATTGATGAAGGAATTGACCCTCGTGTAATCCTCGATGATGGTTTATTTCCTGGCTTTGATCTGCAAGGAGACCGATTTAGCGCCCAAGTTATTTTTATACCTGAAATGCTAATTACAGCGCGAGCAATGAAAGCTGGTTTAGCATTAATCAGGCCATTATTAGCAGCTAGAGCAGAGAAACCTGTTGGGACTTTCGTCATGGGTACTGTGTTAGGGGATATGCATGATATCGGCCAATCAATTGTTACAATTATGCTTGAAAACGCTGGATTCAATGTAATAAATCTTGGCACCGACATACACCCTGATAAATTTATTGAAACTGCAGAAAAAGAAAAAGCGGACTTGGTGGGGTTCTCAGCTTTACTTTCAACAACCGTATACTATCAAAAAGTTACCATTGAAGAGTTTGAAAAAGCTGGACACAGAGATAAAGTTAAAATATTGATTGGCGGAGCTCCAACCACACAAGAGTGGGCTGACGAATGCGGGGCCGATGGGTGGGGACGAGACGCTGTCCAAGCTGTAAAATTAGCACTTGAAAAGGTAAAGGAGCCCCGGGCCTCTTGGAATTGATCATCTCTTTAAATCGCATGGTTTTTTACAACTCCTGATGTGTGCGCGCACAGATAATAGACTTCATCGTTAGTGATCACTTCTGCCACCGTGACGTATTTCACCAATCGGCAATGAAAATAAATCTCGTATTTGGTTTCCTTGGCTCAGGAAAAACCACATTGATTAAGCGTCATTTGGGAAGTCAACAAGACTTGTCACGCACCGCGGTAATTGTGAATGAATTTGGAGACGTTGGAATCGACGGTAGCATAATCAGCGGTGACAATTTAGATATTGTAGAACTAAATTCAGGTTGTTTATGTTGCAACCTAAAAGGCCCAATGCTTGATGCAATTCAGGAGCTAGAACAAAACAAGCAAATCGAGACATTACTAATCGAGAGTAGCGGGCTTGCGGAACCACTCGACACACTTGAAGCCCTAACAGATAAGAAACTAATAAACACCATCGAAATCGGCCCAATACTTACTGTCGTTAGTTTAGCGCACTTCGAAAAACTCTCGGAATTTCTGGGAGATTTTTACATCGACCAGATCCATAACGCTGATGCTCTAATACTTAATAAATCAGACTTATCAAATGTTGATCAAATTGAAACAGTACGTCACGCTGTACGAGAACTAAACCCAAAAGCTGATATTTTAATTACTCAACAGTGTGACCTTGATTTGACACATTTATTTGAATCGAATCAAAGAGCACACACGGATTTTGTAACCCATATTGATGGGCTAAAGCGAGCAACAAATCACACTGCCGTTCATAGGCACTCCCATTTAGACTCGATTGTAATCGAGAATAGTAATCTCATCACAAAGACCGAATTAGATAATTGGCTCACTACATTGGCCAATGACATTTATAGGGTTAAAGGATATTTAAATCTCGATGGCCAAAACTCTCTCTTGCAGTATTCAATCGATGAGTTCAACACTGAGGCCGTAAAGAAAATAGATAAATACCAAATGGTTTTTATCGGACAAACTATCGATAGAGACGAGTTAAAACGACAATACTCTAATCTTGGAACTGTTCACAAGTGAACCCTGTTCGCATTTAAATTTTTCTTAGCAAATTTGAATCGAATCTAACAATGACTGAAACCACAAGTTCCGCAGCCCGAATCCCCCTGTCGGATCAAGCTTATTCATTGTTACTTGGCAAAATCATACGGCTCGAGCTCGCGCCCGGCTCCATCCTTTCGGAAAAAGATTTGATGTCGAGCTTAAATATCGGTCGTACTCCAATCAGAGAGTCATTGCAACGCTTAGCTAATGAAGGTTTGGTAAATCATTTACCTAACCGTGGCATGTTTGTAGCCGAAATTAGCGCTGCTAGTGTTGGAAATATCTATGAATTTCGCGCTCTTATCGAAGGGCACACCGCACGATTAGCAGCTCAAAGAGCGTCTGCTGAAGACCTTAAGGAGCTCGAGTTTTTGCATTCACATCTAAGTGAGTCAACAGCAAAAGACCGCATTGATGACTACATTGGTTGTGATCAACGCTTCCATAATGTATTAGCGCGCGCCTCCGGAAATACATATCTTCAGTCAGCCGTATCAGAAATTTTCAATTTACATTTACGATTATGGTTTTTTATTTCAAGAAAATCCCAAAACTGGCAATCATCTGCCAACGCGCATGAGATCATGACCGAGACTGTTGTCAATGCTATTCGTGATCGGTCTGCTAGAAAAGCCGAAACAGCAATAACAGAATATATTGCCTCGCGTCATCAAGAGATAATTAAACTTCTTTAACATTCTTATCTTTTATAGCTCTCCACCGCGTGTGAGCTTTTCTCTGAGTCGTAATTCTTTGCGACTTATCTTGCCCGTACTTGTTAGTGGGAAATCTTCTACAAAATCGATTATTCGAGGATATTTAAAAAAAGCGAGGTGATGTTTAACATGCTGTTTCAATTCCTCGGCTAACCGATCTGATGCATCCCCATGGTTACTAAGAGATACAAACGCTTTAATAATCTGTCCGCGCTCTTGATCTTCTACACCGATTACAGCCGCTTCAGCAACCGCAGCATGACTTACTAACGCATCCTCAATTTCAGCGGGGCCTATTCGGTACCCGCCACTTTTAATAAGATCGTCTTCTCGACCTTTATACCAAAAATAACCTTCATCGTCTTGATAGCCGAAATCTCCGGTCTTAACACGAGTTCCAATTCGTATTTCACTCGTCTTATTAGGATTGTTCCAATATCTAATAAAAAGAGTCGGGTCTTGGTCGCTAGCAGTGATTTCTCCTACGGTACCTGGTGAGACTTGATCTCCGTTTTCGTCAACGATGATAATGTCATGACCTGGGTACGCTTTACCCATAGATCCGGGTTTAATCGGCCACAATTTTTCACAGTTCCCAACAAGATGATTAACTTCTGTCAACCCGTAAAACTCATTAATTGGTATATCGAGAGCCTTTTTCGACCAAGTCAAAACTGATCCCGGCAGAGGCTCTCCCCCTGTGCCGATCGCGCTAAGCTTGATATTCGGCCAATGCTCTTTGGGGTTATCAATAGTCGCCAATCTTTTTAATGCCGTTGGTGTCAGAAAACAGTGGGTAATTTCATGACGTTCAAGAAACTCGAAAACCCATTCAATTGAGAACTGTTGGCTTCCAGCAACTACAGTTTGCCCAAAGTACCAACCCGTCAACATGACATTAAAAATGCCAGCTACCCACGACCAATCTGACAAAGTCCATAAAATTTGATCTTCCTTTCCCATATCCAGTTCGTAGAACAAAGAAACTGAAGCCAAATAACCTCTTAATAGAGCTTGTTTGTGCAAAATACCCTTTGGCAACCCTGTTGACCCAGAACTGTATAGCAGCAATGCAGGATCATCTGAGCCGGTATTTTCTATTTTAAGATTATCACCACCTATCCCATGTATCGCGGCGTGAAAATCAATCTCTCCTTCCCTTGCCCCGCCTGAGACAATCACTGACTGAATATTCAATTCAATATTAGCGTCTTTAACGCGATCCCATAAGTGGCGCTGGGTAACAATCCATCTGGCGCCGCAATCATTCAGCACATGCTCTACTGCGCCCGGACCATAAAGATAAGAGAGAGGAGCTACTATTGCTCCTAGTTTATATGCAGCTAAATGCGCCATTGCACACTCAAGACCTTGTTGAGAAAATAACGCTATGACATCCCCCTTTTTTACACCATTAGCTCTCAAAAAATTACCAAATCTATTAGATAATGTCCTAAGTTCGGCATAGCTATAAGTGTGGATATTTTCTCGATCATCAACACATATTAGTGCTATTTTAGTTGATTTCTCTCCACTAGCGTGCCGATCTACCGTTGCTGTTGCCATGTTGTAATGATCGACATTCGGAATTTCGAAACTCCCTATAATTTGCTCATATGAAGGGTTTTTTCCGAACATAGCGTGGAGATCATCATCATTCAATTGATCGCCTTGCAAACCTTTTTTTTTCAATATTGTCTCCTAAAATTAAAAATTTTTGCGAACTTATTTGCAAGTTTATTTATGATTCATGATTTAACAAATAATTCACCGCTTCAATATCTGTTTGATCCTTAATATGTTGTAATTCAATAAGTGAGCAAATTTTTTCAGCAAGCGAATACATATCTGGTTCAGGGTTCGCCTTCACTACAGTTTCAATCCAGTCAGTTCGAATTGATTTTGCCCCCCCAAAAGCGCCTGCTAATGCGCCGCCTACGCTAGCATAACTATCTTTATCGCGGCCATACATTACACACCCAATAACTGTTTTTTCGAAATTACCTCTTGCTGCTACAAACATTGATAACGCAACAACCAAAGTGTGGGTTGCCTCCGAGAATAAGTGGCCCCATTCGAGTAGTTCATACAGCGGCTCCCGTATTTTGAATACATCATGCTCTTTTTGCGCAATTGTTACAGCTGCTTCGAGAAAAGTTATATTTGGATCATAGCGCCATTCCAGTTCCTGCCAATATTTACCCTCACGTTTTCGAGAGAAAGTAATATGAGAATCTTTTGCTGTTTGAATGATAGACTCAACGGTCGCATTTGAGCGAATGGATTCACTTACTGCGGCTGCCATAATAGCGGCGGCGGTCTTAGCATAACCCTCAGCAAACCACCCAAGATCGAAACCTAATTGATATGCTTCATATGGCTTGCAGGCCAGTATTATTCCAAGGGGAGAATTTCCTATAATCGCACCGTTGGTAGGCTCGCCGCTGAAAATAACCTTATCTTCTCTCCATATAGATTTTAGGTAGTATTCTTCAATAAATGCTTTATTAATTTCTCGTGGTGCATGTTGGTACGCTTCAATTAATACCTCAGTTAAATGCCCTGTGCGAGGAATTCCTTCAGCTCTAAGAATAGCTTCACAGTATAAATGTTTTAATCTAGTATCATCGGTATACACACCAATACAATCTCCTTCACCAAAATGACCATGCATCGTTTCCGCACGCTCATATGGTAGAAATCGGTCAACGACACCATATTTTTTCATCAATTCCTCGTGACTATATTTTTCCACTGGACCACCTAAGGCATCCCCTATTGCCCCTCCAATTAAACTACCATAGACTTTGTCAAATAACCTTGTTTTGGCCAATCTATATTCTCCAAACACTAGTAAAACCTACTATCATCTAACATACAAAAAATATATTATAGCTATGCAATCTAAATAATTTTTTTTAAAAAATAACTATTTAAACTTTAACTCAACCGCCATTACTCATAATAAACAATTACCGTCGGGCTAAAATTAATGTCTAATATTTTACTTTATTGCTACCTTAGGCATTAGTCATTATTAATTTTCCACATGAATCATACCAAAGAAGAGTGGATGAAACTTTTAGGCATCGAGAAGTCTGAAATTCCCGATATCTTGATTATGGAGGGCACCTGGTGGGAAAAAACTGCCTATAAAAACCGATTGACAGAATTAGAAAATCCACGAAAGCTCAATTTTCCCAATATGTATTTGGGTCGCACCAATGGCCGAAATGTTCTTTTCTGTTGCGCATATGGCGCGCCAAGAGCTGTAGAGCCTGTTCATATCTGTGGCATTTTAGGAACTCGTCGTGTTGTTCAGATTGGCTCTTGTGGTTCTTTGCAGATTAAGATAAGAACCGGTGATATAGTTATTCCGAATCCTGCTCAGATCGGTGAAGGCGCTTCTCAGTATTACGAAGGACATATTAAGTCATATCCCAACAAAAGCCTTGCTTCCGAGGCTTTTAAAATATTAAACAGTTATGACCTAAGTGTCCATCAAGGGCTTCACTTGACGACGTCAGCCCTTTTTCAACAAAATTTCGATACAATAACCAAGTGGAGCGAAACTGGATACCTTTCCGTTGATATGGAAACTTCTGCTGTATTTTCCGCCGCAAAATATTTTAATATGGAAGCAATATCACTGGTTTTTGTGTGGGATGAACTGCTAAATGAGCGAACATGGTTAGATACTTTTTTGCCTGAGGAGACACAAAAGCAGAAAAACGC